>ERZ795046.80-NODE-80-length-119629-cov-13.372614_pt1 | contig 119629 bp, 93 predicted proteins | sample MGYA00375130_ERZ795046 | MGnify/ENA primary metagenome ERZ795046 (study PRJEB30175, sample SAMN05720202) | activated sludge metagenome | isolation source: anaerobic digester from wastewater treatment plant | place: Japan | collected 2015-05-15 ... | reverse complement strand
CTAATGCCAGCCCTGTAAACGCCATGATCCAGTTCATAAAAACGGTAGACACATACAATCAGAAACTGAAAGATTTGTAGCGTGCACCTGTACTCGTGCCTAGGTACCACGCTGTGTTGTATAATGCACCCTTTGCGTTACGCCTCCATAATGGGCTATGCTTAGCGTGTTACCTGCCAACGTATTGCAGTTTCAACCCGCTACCGTTACAACCTAATAGGGCCACAAGGTTTGCGGAATCCCTTGTCCTAGAGTAATATTGATGATAAGATCCTATGATGCTACAACAAGTTTCAATGGAGGTGATGTCCGTGGCCAATATCAAATCCAGCATAAAAGATATAGAACGTTCGGAGAAACGCAGGCAGCGGAACAAGTCCGTCAAGTCTCGGGTCCGAACCTATATGCGTAAGTTCGAGAGGGCCGTCGAATCAGGGGATGAGGAAGAAAAAATCCAAGCCTACAGAAGGGCCCAATCAGAGATAGACAAGGCAGTTTCAAAGGGCGTGCTCAAGCCCAATACTGGTGCAAGGTACAAGTCTAGATTAGCTGCAAAGCTATAACAGGAACAGGGGGCCTTGTAGGTAGTCAGCGATCAAGGCCCTGTTAGCCTAATTTCCTACCGAAAATGGCATCACGTCAAACAGTCACCCTTCGAGAATTTCCATCAAGACATAATCCATGGCAGAGGTCGGGTCTATCTTCCCTGACTTGATGGCTTCGTCTACGTCGCAAAGCGCGCAGATAGCGCGCTCCATTTGAGGGAATGTCCAGTTTGCCGACTGGGTTGACGCTTTTTTAGCGGCGTACGGGTGAACACCCAGTTCCTTGCCTAGAGAATCCTTGGGCACCCCTCTAAGTCCCGCTTCTTTGGTCCTCCACATGAGCCCAAAGTGAGAACCGAGGACCGCGATGATGAAAATTGGGCTTACGCCTCTTCCTAGCAATTCCTCCAGTTCGGAAAAAACCTTCTTCGTGTTTCTCATAGCCACAGCATCTACCAGGCCAAAGGTGTCCATCTCTGGATCGGGAGAAACACATTCAAGAACATGCGATGCTGTGATCCTTTTAGGTGGAGTCCTCTTTTTCTCTAAGGCTTCTCTTTCAGAGTCGGAAGGTTCGGAAACGTACAACTCTAGTTTCTCCACTTCCTTCTCCAATCGCTCGATGCTCCTCCCTACTATGAGAATTAAACTCTCTAAACCTTCCTTGGTTATGGTGTAACCATCTTCTTTGAGCTTGTTCTGAACCCATGAAGATGCTTCACGAAAAGTAGGTTGAGACGCTTGAATCACCTTTCCGCCTACATCTTTTAGGAGTTTGTTGAAACCCTTGGGCGCAGGGTTTTCTTTTGTAACTGAAGAAAGGAGTAAGCAGTTCCCCGGTGCAATAGCATGAACCCACCCATCATCAGGCTGGTTGAAAAGATCTTTGGCGCTACGTACAACCCACAGTCTGGGCCCAAAGAATGATGGCTGGCTTAGAAGTTCGCGTATCTGGGACCATGTAACTTCATCTGCCGCTAGGTTCTCAGCCCCATCACCGAAATGTTCAGACAAAAGGTTAATAATCCTATCGTGCCAGTACGCTTCCTCACCATAGACCAAGTACATAGAACCTATTTTCCCTGATTTGATCTCTTTTTCCGCTTCAAGGGCTAACGTAGACCTTCACTCCTAGTTCTTAATGCCGGCCATTCCCATAATCATCCTACAATTATCCAACTTGCTAGCCGCACCTATTTGGGATAGCTTGGCTGATATCGAGACACACCTATGAGCCTCTTGCTAACTACTTGACCATCTTTCTTTTCCACCAGATACGTTTCGACTAAAAGCCCCGGATTCATGCCTTCTTGCGGGTACGTCTCTAGGGTCACAGGTTCTAATTCGTATGTGCTGTCTAGAGGTCTTCCAAACACCCGCACTGTCACTTTCCCATCCTCGACCCAGGCACCAAACACAATGGGGCCATCTGTATTGTTCTTCACCTTCAGATCCATATAGTCCCAGGCTACCGCAGCATCTGTGCCCGGCTCTGCGTATTCCACAGGTATTCCGTGAGTATGCACCTCAGGGAAGCTCAGCCCACATTTGGCAGCCGCATTGAACAAAGTCGTGGTCACCTGGCATATGCCACCGCCTATATCTGGCACAAGTTGGTTTCCTACGACTACATCTGCATATCTGTAACCTCTTTCTACCGATCTCTCCCCTGCGGTTTGGTTAAAACTGTACGTTTCACCTGGCTCAAGGACGTAACCGTGCACCGCTTGAGCAGCTAGGGCTAGGTTAACGTTTCTGTCAGTGTCCTCTATATCATATTCAGTCTCATGGGACGCGATTAGGCTAAGAGGTTCTAGGTCCGCGCTCAAAGGCGGATCGATTTCCTCATATGAAACGTCAACTACGTTCCCTTCCATAAATCTAAGGCCTTCTAGTACATTCTGGGCTGTAACTTTTTGGCCCTTTTCTTCAGGAAGAATGACTAAATCGAACTCTGAGAATCCGTAGCGTTGCGGGAGAGGTTCTTTGCACAAGTTCTCGGCAATTCTCTGGATCACCTCGTCTAGATCAGGGCTTTCTAAAGGCGGCATGCTTGCCAAGTAACACTTATCGCCTTTTCTGTAAATAAACGTAGGAGTGAGGCTTGATCGGGGCTGTATAGATTCAGAAAGTTCCTCGACTATCTGGCTCACATCGGGTACTACCTTCAAGTCTTCCTGCGAGACTTCGTACGATACTTCGCCCGCTTTAAATACTAGGGGGTTCTTACTTATTTCAGCGAGGCGCTTTTCGATTGCAGACGCGGCTTCCTCTTTTGAAAGGCCTCCCAAGGGGATACCAAAAGCCCAAACGTTGCTTCCTACGACGTCTTCTTTTGCACACGAGGTCAAGAACAAAGACGCAGCTAGTAGTAAACTTGCCGCGACTAATGTGTTCAAGATTCGGCGTTTACTTCCCTTTCCCATAGCACAACACCCCACTGTTTAAAATTCAGGTCACTCTAGGTCACCTATGTATTTCAGTACTTGCCTAGTACCATTCTAGCAGATCTATCCCTGTACCTTCCAAAAATACCTGCTAAGAATCTTCTGGCTTTCTCATAGATGCACTTCCATACTAAAAACGACGCCATAATGGCACATATGTTCCTAAATGAAAAGATTTTTCGCTGTGGTACGGAAGCACGAGAACCGTCCCCATGCTTCTACAGATGGTGATGGCGCCGCACGAGTCGGTACGCATGACTTTGAATCCGGCGTTTCCTGCCGCTTCTATGACGCTGAAGGACGGGTGGCCGTACGGGTTGGGTCCTACTGATATGACCGCAACGCCTGCCGGGGATGCCCCATCTGAAGATGGGCCTGAAAGCCTTTGGTAGAACCCGTGTATGAGGGATTCGCAGCTGCCGTGATGAGGAACTTTGATAATCGGAACCATGGGGAGGTCACCTACGAAATCGCCATTTCTTAAGCCTCCTTGTATGGGAACTCCTGCCCTAAAGACTTGATCCATGATTGTGGCTACCGCTTTACCTGGCGCGTCCCCCCAAAACTCAAAATACATAGGAAACCCCTGGAATTGCAGGGCAAACACGAGAGAATCTTCATTGCTAAAACTACCTGTGTAATCTGATCTGCCAGGGTAAACCACTGTCATAGTTGTCTGATTGCCCTCATATACCTGCCCTGCGTGCGCTTCTATCACCCTTGGCACCTCTGAAACTCCATGCCTTTTGCCTGAATTTCCGTTACCTTGAATCAGTTGAACAACTGCATCTCGACTCCCTGGGCACGTCATCACCTCGTTGACGTCAAAAGTTTTGCAGAGAAGATTTATCCCACCTGCATGATCTGCGTCCAAATGGGAAAGTACGCACAGATCGATGTGCCCTACCCCGGTTTTCTTGAGAAAAGGGATAAGGACCCTGCGAGCAGCATCTTCCGTCCCTGTATCTACTACAATTACGCTCCTTTTGAAACGGACTACAGCAGAATCTCCTTGACCTACGCTCAAAAACACTACTTGGGGCTGTATGAAGTAGTACTGGGTAAAAACGCTCACGAACAAAATGACGGAAAGAGCTAATATAGTTACGTACTTCCAAGAAACCGTTGACCACATGTCTCGCCACATAGCATTCCTTTGACCGCTACGGCTGCAGTAACTCACAATTCTAGCCCTATCTCTTCCCGTGACTTGGCCATTATTCTTCTCGTCAAATATGCTAAAAAGCACAAAAATTATGCCGTAGTACGACATAATTTGCGCCGCCTTGGGCGCAGGAAAAGAAAAGGACGCAAAAGGCAGCGCAGCTGTTAAGCGCCCTACCCATGTCATGCCTCGAAGGACTAAAAATGGCAACCAACTGAAGATTTTCCCTAAGAACAAAGGACACAAGAACATAGGAAGGGCACATACCATAGCCGCTACCGTAAACATGCTCCAAACTCCAGCCAGAAGGAATCCTACGATGGATACGTCGTCGAAACTACTAGCCAAAATAGGGAATAATAGACTCGCCATGAGTACAGATTCTAGAAGTCTTTGTCGGATCATCCCAAGGTCAAATGATTCAGTAAAAGTCCTTCCATATTCTCCCACGACCTGGCCTGCCATCATGCCTGCAAAACTCAGTTGAAACGATACGCTTAGAAGGGGGTACGGCACCCTAAACCCGATAATGACTCCACAAACAGCTAGCCCGGCTAAAGGATTATATTTGCGCCTGCTCCAAAACGCCCCATGCTTCATCAATATGCACAAAAACGCTCGGAAAGGACCAACTGCGAAACCTGAAAGGCCTGCCCAAAGATAGGCTGCACCTATTGCTGAAATCTTACCTAGGTTAACATTCCTAGTCAGTTTTTTGACTGCAATTTCCACCCAAGTAGCCGCAATGCCCACATGGAATCCTGCCACCGATATGAACCTTGAAAGCCCGGCAGAACGAAAACTATCTGCATCATCTGGAGAGAGATCACATTTATCTCCCAGGAAAATCCCTTTCAAGATTCCTCTTTCTTCTCCTACAAATAGATCATCGATCCTTTTTTCAATGTAATTGGCGATGCTGGGGAAAACCTTGTGTAGAGCACGTTTTGAGGTAACCTCCCACCTTTCATTTAGGTTCCCCTTCACCTGGAGGAAAACGCCCTTATCCATAAGATATCTCCGATAATCAAACTCACCAGGATTGTTTGCCCTAGGAGGAACGCTTATCTTACCTGACACCGTTACAACCTGCCCTACCTTTGGGAGTTGCACGAGAAGGCCGTCTGAAACATCATAAAGATACACCTGGGCTTTCAAGTTTTGAGAGCCTTCAGGCAGTTTACTTCCGTCCATATTCTCAATAGTACCTATGAATTCGATCCTGTCACCTTTGACTCTAGGATTTTTTATCACTTCTATCACTATGGACTCGTATTTTCCCTCAAGGGATTCTGCCACATACATCTTCTCGTCCCAAGAATAGGCGCGAAAACAGCCTAAGACATACCCTGATAGGGCCAGGAATAAGATGAGCATGTTCTTTATATGAGGATTGGAAGTTATTTCTTTGAAACGAAGTCGAAACGCCCTATACATGGCCGCGCCCGCAAAAAACAACAAACTGAACAGGATCTTTAGCTTAAAAGGGGACATTGGAAACGTTGCGCCTAGTATAAACCCTACTGACGGCGAAAAAAGCGGCGTAACGTGACCTCGAAACAAACCTGAAAGACCTTGCGGAGGCGTAAAACCTTTCGGTCTGCCTTCCCCACTAGGTTCTACAAAATATCTGTGGTAATTAAAAGACGGTGCCATGAACTCTAATTCTACGGCACCGTCTGGTAATCCTGCCTAACTCTGCCATAAGATACCAATTAATTTATTGGACCTTTAACTTCAGCCACAAACTACTATTCTGTCCGTAAAGCCTCTACAGGTTCTAAGCTCCCTGCACGCATGGCGGGGTAAACCCCAAATACAAATCCTACTAACACAGAAAAAGAAAACGCGATAACTATAGAAGCGGGAGATACTGCCGTTTTGGGACCCAATTTAGCCAAAAGTTGCGACCCGCCAACCCCCACTATTATTCCAACTATACCTCCTAAAGAGCAAAGCAGAGCAGATTCTATGAGAAACTGCAATAGTATGTGAGAACGCTTGGCTCCCAACGCTTTTCGCAAGCCTATTTCCCTAGTCCGCTCTGAAACTGCCACAAGCATAATGTTCATAACCCCAATTCCGCCGACCAGAAGCGAAACGCCGGCTATAGCCCCTAGCATAAGGGTCATGATCCTGGTAGACTTCTGAAGTTCCTCAAGCATACTTTGTTGACTCCAAATGTATACAGAATCTGGCCCGTATTTGGCCTCAAAAATCCGCTCTAAGGTGAGCTGGACCATGGGGATTGATTCCTGGTCTACAGCTTTTATATACACTTCATCGACCTTATTGGTTCCCCGCCTTTTCTGTGCCACTGTAATGGGAACAAATATCATCCGGTCCACGCCTTCGCCTAGGTTTTCGCCCTTCTCGTCGAGCACGCCCACTATCTCAAAAGGCTCTCGATCCAAATATATATACTTGCCTCTAGGATCCCTACCTGCGAAAAGTTCCTGCATGACCTGCCAACCTATTACGGCCACAGGCCGAGCTATTTCATTCTCCACAGCAGTGAAAAATCGTCCTGAATAAAGATCGTGGCTTCTGATTTCGGGGAATATCTCAGTTACCCCGCTTACTTCTCCCCATCTTTCCTTGCCTTCATAAGTAATCTGCGGCCACCATCTAACATCAGGCATTATCATGTCGATGCCAGGGACCCTTTGTTTGAGGTCAGCTAGATCTTCTACTGTTAACCTGGCATCCCATCGGTAAACGTATAGTTTTAGTATGTTAGTCCCTATGCTCTCGAAATTTGCAACCACTTCCCTACGGGCACCCTCACCTACTGATACGAGAGCGATTACAGAAGCAACCCCGATTATCACTCCAAGCATAGTCAGGGCAGATCTCATCTTGTTAGCAGTAAGCCCACGTAAAGACACACTGAAGAGGTCAGAAATTCTCACGCTATTCCCTCCTTAAAGTCAACTCAACAGCCGAAGTAATCCTCTCAAGATAACTTTTAATAAGGAACGTACGGCAGTTCGTTGCCCTCCTCAGGTTCTGTCTTGCTCATGGCTACTACTACTTCCTGGCCCTCAGAAAGCCCGCTTATTATTTCCGCATACATGTAGTTCATAGCACCAATCTCTACTTCCACTGGTTTGCGCTGATCCCCATCTTTCACGTCTACCATCCACTTATCGTCTTCTTTGTAAACCGCCTCTACAGGACAAAGAAGAACGTTTTCCTTTTTGGCAACAAATACTTCGGCCGATGCCCACATGCCAGGTCTCAGGAATCCAGGGTTCACTACGTGCACAATAACGTTAAAGGACGACATGCCTTCGCGCACTTCACCTGCGACTCCAACTTTGGAAACTATTCCTTCTATCTCCTGCCTACCCTCAGGACCCCAAAACTCCAGCATGGCTACTTGACCCTCAGACAGTTTCGCTATATCCATCTCGTCTACGTTTAACAAGAGGTCCATCTCAGTAAAATCAGAAACCTTGGCTGCTACCGTACCTTTGGCTATGTTCTGCCCTTTGGTTATGTTCTTAGACATTACAACGCCATCGATGGGACTGAGAATGTTTACGTTCCCCAGCTGACTTCTAAGCTCATCTAATTCAAGAACTGCTTGCTTGTACTCTAACTGCTTCTCCATGGCTTTGAGCAGCGCGTCTCCTGCTTCCAACTGCAAGATAGGCTCTCCTTCTTTTATCTCTGCCCCTTGTTTGACAAATATTTCTTTGACCTTGCCAGTGAAAGGAGTAGTTACAGATTCTTCTGCAGCGTAACCCGTTATTTCGACCTTCTGTTGGACATCCATGTCAGGAGTTTTTATGATCATGAATCCTTTATCTCCTACCCTCAAAAGTCCTGGATTCTTTAATTGAACCTGCACTTCGTAGAAAAACGACTGTTCACCGGCTATGGGAGTAGGGTCAGCTTTGGTTACTGTGCCGTCGGCGAAACCATCGAAACGGTCGCATGCAAAGGACGCTTTTTGACCAACTGCTACTTTGTCGAAAAGGGACTTGGGCAACAAAAAGGTAGACTCAAGGGTGGAATTATCTACGATCTTGCACACGGGCGAGGGAACAACAGCTCCTACCTGTGCGGTAAATTCTTCTATGCGACCCGAAATCGGAGCTTTGATAATAAGCGCCGTTTCAGGATCTACGTTGGCAACCTCTTCGGGAGTTACCCCGAAAGCTTTTGCCAGCTCCAAACGCAAAAGATCCAACGTGATCTCTTTTCGCCTAATATCGATCTCTATGGAACCTGCATCAACAAACGCAAGAGGTTGGCCCTCTGCCACCTGATCACCTATTTCGAAAAACACTTCTTTTACTACGCCAGATGCTCCCGAGATCGCTTCATCTTCGCGGCTGGCTTCCAGATTGCCCCATCCCCAAACAGTCACCTCAATATCGCCCCTGGTGACTGGCTTTACAACCATGACTAATTTTTCCTTGGAATCTCCTCCTAAAACCGCTTTAATGCCCCAATACCCTAGCCCGACCACGGCAACTGCTACCACCGCTACAATGACCCACCTTTTCCATTTTGCCCAAAAACCCTGCATAAAGCTGTCCCCTCTTCCTATCTCTGATAAATAATGACACATGATTCGAGTAGTATGACGTACCAGCAATAAACTTGTTCCGTAAGACTACCATATAGATCCAAAACCATCGAAATCTGAAACTACATTCAACCTTAATAGTACTCTATATGGGCAAACAAAAGAAGGAGGGAAACACCTAGCGTTATTCGCTAGGCGTTTCCCTGTAACTTACCGATCCTGTTTCTCTGCAGGCCTCGAGCCTAGATTCCAACCTTAGTAATCAAAATCATTCATAGGCGGATAAGCAGGTTGTTTCTCAGGCTCAGGCTTTTCGGCTACAAGCGCTTCTGTAGTAAGGATCATGGATGCAATCGAAGCGGCGTTCTCAAGGGCGCAACGTGATACCTTAAGGGGATCCACAATACCGTGATCAGCCACGTCCACAAATTCTTCGGTAATCGCGTCAAAGCCCCAGCCTTTCTTACCGCTGTTTTTGACCCTCTCTACCACAACCGAGCCTTCCCAACCTGCGTTTTCTGCGATCTGTCGTAGAGGTTCTTCAAGAGCTCTTTTAACGATGTTCGCTCCTACCTTTTCATCACCGTCTAATTCCAGCTCATCTATAACATTCATAACATTGATGTAAGTTACACCGCCACCGGGCACCATTCCCTCTTCAACAGCCGCTCTGGTAGCTGCAAGTGCATCTTCAAAACGGTGCTTCTTCTCTCTGAGTTCTGTTTCGGAAGCAGCGCCAACTCTTATGACTGCTACACCGCCAGCTAGCTTAGCCAGCCTCTCCTGCAGCTTCTCTCGGTCATACTCAGATTCGGTGTCTTCCATCTCTTTCTTGATTTGCTTAATCCGAGCCTCAATTGCTTCACGAGAACCTTTACCCTCGATAATTGTAGTCTTATCCTTGGTGACTCGCACTCGCGAAGCCTGGCCCAGCATGTCTAGATCTACATTCTCAAGTTTGATTCCAAGATCTTCGGATATGAACTGGCCGCCGGTAAGAACCGCAATATCGCCCATCATTTCCTTCCGTCTGTCGCCGAAGCCAGGAGCCTTGACAGCGCACACATTCAAAGTTCCGCGTATCTTGTTGACTACCAAAGTAGCCAAAGCCTCTCCTTCAAGCTCTTCACATATGATAAGCAAAGGCCTACCTGCTCTGGCAATTTTCTCGAGAAGCGGAAGGATATCGGCTACAGCCGAAATTGACTGCTCATAGATGAGAATGTAAGGATTCTCTAGTTCTGCTTCCATGGTTTCGGTATTGGTCACAAAATAACCAGAAACATATCCGCGATCAAATTCCATTCCTTCTACAACTTCCACAGTTGTAGCTGTGCCTTTAGATTCCTCTATGGTTATGACTCCGTCTTTGCCGACTTTGTCCATGGCATCAGCTATGATCTGACCCACTTCAAGATCATTTCCGGATATAGATGCTATATGTGCAATATCCTGCTTATCTTCGACAGGAGTTGCCAGCTCCTTCATTTCTGCAACTACTCTTTCCACAGCCTTGTCTATTCCCCGCTTGATAAAAACAGGGTTCGCTCCAGCCGTTACGTTCTTGAGTCCTTCTTTCACTATGGCCTGGGCCAAAACAGTCGCTGTGGTAGTTCCGTCGCCTGCTACGTCGTTGGTGTTCAACGCGACTTCTTTGCACAGCTGCGCTCCCATATTTTCAAACGGATCTTCTAACTCGACTTCTCTGGCTACTGTTACTCCGTCTTTTGTAATAACAGGTGAGCCATAGCTACGTTCCAAAACTACGTTGCGCCCCCTGGGACCCAACGTGATTTTGACTGCGTCTGTGACCGCATTTACCCCCTCCATAAGGGCGTTACGAGCTTCCACATTGTACTTCATAATTTTTGCAGGCACTTGCGTTCCCTCCCCAATAGTTTTGTAGTGTGTTACGCCAAATCCTGAAAATCAATGGATTGGAAGTAATCAGCGTTATTACTCTTCGTTTACCTTAATTGCGAGAATGTCGCTCTCCCGAACGATCAAATATTCTTCACCGTCAATCTTAACTTCGGTACCACTGTACTTCGAATAGATTACACGATCTCCTACTTTGACTTCGGGTGTAAGCCTAGTCCCGTCTTCGAGAACCTTACCGGGACCTACTGCAACAACTTCTCCTTCTTGCGGCCTATCCTTTGCAGTATCAGGTAGAACAATTCCACCTTTGGTTTTTTCTTCAGCCTCTACGGGCTTGAGCACTACGTGATCAGAAAGTGGTTTGAGAATCAAGTTAGACCCCCCTTATTGTGTTTTGTTGTTATGTGCAGTTGTTAGCACTCTATAGGGTTGAGTGCTAACCGAAAATAATTATAAGGATAGCGCGAAGAAATTGTCAACATCATTTAGAAAGAATTCTTGTCAGTTGGAATAGAAAAATCGCAATAACCGCTAGCGACATCACTTCACAGTTATAAAAGACTCAATTTTTGAGTACGTGGCATCGCCAATGCCTGAAACCTTTTTTATATCTTCCTTCCTAGTGAACTGACCTTTCTGTTTCCTGTAGTCCACGATAGCTTGAGCCTTAACAGGACCGATACCTGGAAGAGCCTCAAGTTCCTGGGCGGAAGCTGTATTTATGTTTATGGGAAACACAGGATTAGCCGCAAAACCACCTGATGCTCCTGTGCCAGACCCGGTAGAAGAACTTGATGATGGGAAAGCATTCGGAGCAGGATATTGGACTTCCCCTTTCTTCGGCACATATATCTTCTCTTGGTCATGCAACAAACCTGCAAGATTCAAGAAATCTATGTCCGCCTCATCCAAGATCTCAGCCAACTCCAATACCTCATACACTCGCTGTCCCTCAACTAATTTATAAACACCAGGGGATTTTACTGCACCAGTGACGTGGACAAAAATCACATTCTGCTCATCTTGTGAGTCAGAGGAACCAGGCCCGCCACCTGACCCGTCAAAACCTGGATGGCCCCACAGATCGTCTCCCCCAACTTCATTATCTCCACCTGGCGAAGGGTTCCCATCACGCATAAGAACCAACTCCCCAGAAGAAGAAGGAGACACTCCCTGCCACCAGAGGCTAAACGCCCCTATGAGCAAAAGTATAGATACCACACCAACGATTAGGTCCCTGCGTCTTTCCATGCCTAGACTGTACCAGGGCTACCATATCCTGTCAACCCTTATTTTGCCAGTGAAAGGTCAAAGCCGCGATCAAAGCACAATATTTACCAACTTATCCTTAACCACTATCACCCTTTTTACTTTTCCCCTAGCTTGCGGACCCTCACCTACTATCTTTGCTATTCGCTCAGACTCAAAAACTTTCTGGATCACTTGGTCGTCGGTTGAACCCGCAGGTACCAATATCTTATCCCGAACTTTGCCGTTTACCTGGATGACAATAGTAATCATGTCTTCTTTAATAAGTTCCGGATCAAACTGAGGCCAACCCGCTTGCTCCACAGTGTCTGAATTACCCAGCCTTTGCCACATTTCATGACACACGTGGGGCGCAAAAGGATTCAGTAATTTTACCAACGTTTCCCTTGCTTGATTCAAAGCATCTAGATCGATACATTCCTCAGGAAGCCTCAAGTATTTACCTATATAGTTAGATAACTCCATCAACTGAGAAACTGCAGTGTTCAAAGCCATTCGTTCTATGTCTTCTGTAACCTTCTTTATGCTCCGATGGGTAATCCTCAAAAGACCCTCTGTAGAAGCATCCACATCTGGCTGCTCATTCTCATTTCCCTTAATGGGGTTTTCTCCTTCGGTAGCCACCACGTCCTCAGTAACCTGCCGCCATACCCGTCGCAAGAATCGCTGCGCGCCTTCTACGCCCCTCTCAGACCACTCCAAATCCCTTTCTGGAGGAGCGGCAAACATCATAAATACCCTGGTAACATCTGCCCCGTACTTAGATACGATCTCATCAGCAGTAACCACATTTCCCTTGGACTTAGACATTTTGGCTCCATGGCGAACTACCATGCCTTGGGTTAATAGATCGGCAAAAGGCTCTTCAACAGAAACTAATCCCTCATCGTAGAGCACTTTAGCTATGAATCGGGCGTAAAGAAGATGCATAACTGCGTGTTCCACACCACCTATATATAAATCCACAGGACACCAGTACTCCACCGCATCCTGCCTAAATGCCGCTTTAGTCTCGTGGGGGCTAGTAAACCTAAAGTAGTACCAGGATGAACACACGAAAGTATCAATAGTGTCAGTTTCTCGCTTGGCTGCCGCGCCGCAGACGGGACAAGTAGTATTGATAAAAGGCTCATATCTCGCAAGAGGAGACGGACCTTCTGGAAGTACTTCCAGCCCCACTGGCAAGTAAACAGGAAGGTCTTCTTCAGGGACAGGCACGTCGCCGCAATTTGGGCAATGCACAATAGGGATAGGTGCACCCCAATACCTCTGCCTGGAAATAAGCCAGTCTCTCATCTTGTAAGTGACTTTGCCTCTGCCGATACCTTTTTCCTCTATATACTCGACTATTTTCTTCTTGCCGTCTTCGCTGAAAAGACCTGTAAATGGCCCAGAATTGACCATTATGCCGCTTCCAGTGTATGCACCATCCAACTGCTCAGAATCAAGAGTCATTTCCTCATTCTGGATCACCACTTTTATAGGTAGCCCGTACTTCTTGGCGAAAATAAAGTCCCTTTCATCATGCCCTGGAACACCCATGACAGCTCCTGTGGCATATTCGTATATCACATAATTCCCCACCAGAATAGGTATCTTATCCCCAGACACAGGATTCGTGGCATAAACCCCGGTGAATACCCCTTCTTTTTCCGCGACCTCCGAAGTCCGATCCATTTCAGACATTTGAGAAACCTTCTCTATAAAAGCCCTGACCTCGTTTGCATACTCGCTGCCTTGGATAAGCTGCTCAACTAAGGGGTGCTCAGGAGCCAAGACTATGTAGGTCACCCCGTAGATTGTGTCTTGTCTGGTGGTAAACACAGGGATCTTTTCGCCTCTGGGACCTATAAAATCGATTTCAGCCCCTTCGCTCCTGCCTATCCAATTCTCCTGCATGATCTTTACGTGTTCCGGCCATCCGTCAAGGTTCTGGAGATCGTTAAGAAGCCGCTCGGCGTAATCAGTTATCTTGAAGAACCATTGCTCCATATGGCGTCTTTCGACCAAAGAATCACAACGCCAGCATCTGCCCTGCTCTACCTGCTCATTGGCTAGGACAGTGTGGCAATGAGGGCACCAATTGACTGGCGCCATTTTCTTGTACGCCAATCCGCGCTTGTAGAGAAGAAGAAAAAGCCACTGGGTCCATTTGTAGTACTCAGGAAAAGCGGTACATATTTCCCGCGACCAATCGTAGCTGAAACCCAGACTTTTGATCTGTTCCCTCATATGGGCGATGTTGCTCCATGTCCATTTGTCTGGAGGCGTTTTCCGGGCTATAGCAGCATTTTCCGCAGGCATGCCAAAAGCATCCCAACCTGTAGGATGGAGCACGTTGTACCCGTTCGCCCACTTATACCTGCATACAGTGTCTCCTATAGTGTAATTTCTAAGATGACCTACGTGGAGATCACCAGAAGGGTACATAAACATCTCAAGCCCGTAGAACTTGGGCTTAGATGGGTCCTCGCTAACCACGTAAGTCTCATTATCCCGCCAAAAAGCCTGCCATTTAGATTCTATTTCCCTAGCATCGTACAATTGATCATCTACCAGGTTTTGGCTATAACTATCTTTCTTTTCTGCCAATCTAACTACCTCCGCTTCTACTTAACGCTCTCAAGATCAAATCCCTAACATAAAGTAAGCCCTCATCCTAGGGACGAGGGCTCAAATTCGCGCACATCCGCGGTACCACCCTGGTTCAGTTGATATAATTTCAACTGCGCTCTAAGCGCTTAACGGGCGCTACACGTGCATCGCTAACAGGCTGCTGCAAACCGCTAATTCAAGGCAGACTCCCTTCGCGACACAAGCTCAGAGACGAGTTCAGCATCTCTTACGGTGCCAGTTCACACCATCCCTGGCTCTCTGTGACCCCATAGATACCTACTACTTCTCCTCATCGCCAACAGCAATCGCGCTAACTTCTTTATTTGTCCGCATTATATGGCATAAACCCACACAAGTCAACGGATATCCCTTTGGATACAAAACCACTGTACCTGACTAATCGGTTCCGCCAAACCTGACGATCTCTGTTACGTACCCTGCTCTCTCGCCTCCAACTTTTATGACTGCCTCAGTACCTTTTTGTGCCTTAACAACCCACGTCACCTTGGTAATACGGTTTCCACGTCCAGAAGAGGGCCAGGCAGATGTAGACCCAGATCGACCGTCTAAATTCCCGATCTCCTTCTTTGCCTTGCCAATAACTTGTATTTCACCTGTGTTCCCCACTTCTTCCTTCTCACCACACTCACATTCACCTGTATGCTCACACTCCTCAGAATGCTCTAAGGGCCTCGAATCCTTCCACTGATCTTTCCCTAGGATCTCTGCAGTAAGAGGCCGGGCTTTCTTGAGCTCTTTAGCCCGTTCGCTTCCGCAAGTAGGCAAGAAACCTGTATTTCTCACAAACGCGCTCACTTCATAGACATCATCGCCAACGTTCTTCACTTCGACGCTGCTAATTTCTATTCTAGGAAGGGTAGCTGCAGCCCGAATTATAAACATAGAGTTTTTGTGACACTCTGCTTCAAGAAACTGAAAAGGCGCGTTCTGCATTACGTACTTGTTGTACCATCCTCCAATTTCCACTTCGCCCAGCTGAGGATGGTTAAACGAGCGCCAGTTTTCAAATCCTTTACCGCCAAGCTCCCTGTCATTCCAAGTCAACATTTTCAGATAGTCTTCCTCTTGTTCCTTGGGTGACTTTTCTTTGCGCGGGAACTGATGTATATCTGATCTCTGGCTCAAATTCCAAGTTTCTACTGTATAAGCCAAAATACCCCGGTGATCGAACAGCCAATCATCAAAAGCTCCTCTACTGTATTGATCTCCTCCTCCATAATATTCCTCGTAGCAAGGTACGCACGGGTAATCGGTTTCCTCGGTTCCCATTTCTCCGATGGCAATCATAGCTTGAATGTCATGGCGTGGGCTCTTGGTCTGGGGGTGAGCTCCAGGAACGCGCAAAATTACGCCTCCTGTAGTGTGGTAAGTCAGGGCTAATGATATGTTCCGATGGTCTGTTACAAACTCGGCCACCGCCCGGGTTTCAGGCTCGGACAAGGGGAATTCACCTGCGCCCGACTGTTCAACTTCGGGAACCCATCCACATGGAAAGTTACGGTTAAAGTCCAAACCCCATTTGGGCGGGGCAGGTTTCACTTCCGCTCCGTCATATTCTCTTATGTAACCTTCAGTGTATATCCGATAAAACGTGCCTTCGTCCTCATCGGGAGCCCGTCTAACCATTGCCCTGGGATCTTTGTCGGACACCTTCCATTCCCCTGTTTCGTCTTTTACTCGCATCGTCAAAATATGTCCGTCTCCATCGATATCTGCAGGATACAGACCCTCTAGCTCGTCAGGATCGGGAAAAGGATAGGGTCGGGGAGCAGACCTTAGGGTCTCTGGGGTTGTGAGATAAACCTCTGCCCCATCAGGAGATACCCTGGGCACAAAATACAAGGTATTTCTATTTAGGATGTTTTGAATCTTCTCGTCCATTTCGTAGTGTTCAAGGATGTATTTTATGGCGTACAAATTGATCATAGACCCAGTAACTTCGCCTGCGTGGAAGTTGCCGTCCACGTAAATGGCAGGCTTCTGATCAGGATCCCCAGTTTCTTTCTCTGAAATGGTTACTGCCCAAATGTCACGGCCCCCTCCGCTTTTTCCTATAGACTCAAGTTCCATAAGACGTGGATATTTTTTTGCCATTTCATTTAAGAACTGCACCATTTCGTCGTACGTAAAATAGTGGTCGAATGTTGTCTGAGAAACTGTCATAGATTAGCACTCTCCTTACAGCAAAACTAGATTTGTTTCAACCCTTTAAGCAGAGACTCAATTCTACTGCTTGGCTAGTCCCGATAATAACGCTTCTTTCTGTATTCCATATCTAGGCAAGAAATCCTTTACAGTAGAATGAAATTAATCTGTAATAGAAGTCTATAGAGGTCGGCTTTCAAACTATATGCATGGATGCATAAAAAAGAAGGATATTTCTCCTATGCAGTAGAAAACGCTAAGTAGAAGCATCTTTTATAGATCAGCGAAAGGTGCATCAAAACATATGAAAATAAGAAAGTGGTTTTAAGGAGGCAAAATAGTGGATACGTCAAGAGAAAATATTTATAATCTGCTTTTGGATCTCGTCAAAATTCCAAGCGTGTCGCCAGGGGAAGGCGAAACCCGGCTGGCTGAGTTCATCCATGATACCCTGGGTAATCTACCCTACTTTCAAGAACATCCTAACAACTTGTGCTACATCCCTGTACCTGATGATCCCTTTGGTAGGAAAAACGTATTTGCCATGGTGGAAGCCGAACCCAAAACTAACCGCACCATTATCCTAACAGGCCACATAGACGTGGTAGATACCAAGGAGGCCCGATCCCTGGAAGAAGTTATGTTTGATCCTGAAGAATACACTAAGAGGATAAAAGAACTGGATCTCCCTGAAGAAGCAGCAAAAGATTTAGAATCAGGCGATTATTTATTTGGCAGGGGAGTTATGGATATGAAAGCGGGCATCGCCATACAAATGGCCCTTCTTGCCGAATACTCGCAGAAGCCCGAGGAGCTCCCGGTGAATATAGGTTTTTTAGCGGTTGTAGACGAGGAAAACAACTCAGCAGGAATGCGCGCAGCCATAACTCACCTGGCCAAGCTGGAAGATCAGGGCTTAGAATTCGTAGCCTGCATAAACAGCGAAGGTGTAATACCTAAGTATCCAGGCGATACTAACAGGTACATAGATATTGGGACAATCGGAAAGATAATGCCTTTCTTTTATTGCGTGGGACGGGAATCCCACGTTGGGCAATACTACGCCGGGCTAAATGCCAACCTACTTACATCGGCAGTGAGCATGGTCCTTGAAGGTAATCCTGAATGGGCCGAAGTATGGAAAGGTGAGGTCTATCCGCCGCCTGCATCTCTCAAGCAAAAAGATTTGAGAGAAATATACTCAGTGACGTTACCTGCTAGAGCTATGGTTTACTTCAACCATCTTACAGTAACCAGCACGCCTGCGGAGATACTGGAAAAAAGTATGGAAGTAGCTACTCAAGCCTTTGAAAAAGCTATACAGCACTTAGAGCAAAGCGCCGAAGAGTTTTCTCAAAAGGCAAATGCTCCAGTGCCTGTACCATGGAAGTCAAAAATCATGAAATGGCAAGATTTGTTCGCAGAAGTGTCCAAAACTTTTCACGGCGATCTAGATACCTATGTCGAAGAATACATCGACAACTTACCAGATGGGTTCGATGAAAGAGAAAAATCCCTGGCCGTAGTAGGAGAGCTGATCCGACTTTATCCTGACAAAAACCCAATGATAGTCGTGGGATTTTTGCCTCCTTACTATCCTCACAAAACCAACAAGCGGGAAACCGATTCGGAGAAGAAAATACTGGCGGCTGTAGAAGAAATAATTAAAGAGGCAAAGGATGAGTTCAGCGAAACCATGGCCATTTCAGAGCATTTCGCATCTATCAGTGACTTAAGTTATCTAGGCTTCCAAGGAGAAAAAGAAGAACTCACACCCTTGGCTTCAAACACACCTGGATGGGGAATTATATACGATATCCCGTTAGACGACCTTTTGAAATTGGACATCCCAGCAGTAAACCTAGGGCCAATGGGGAAAGACGCCCATAAATTCGTGGAGCGCCTAGAACTAGACTACTCCCTCGATGTAGTACCTAAACTACTCAAATCCTTAATACAAAAATTAGCGTAAAGCAAAGCAAAGGAGCAAAGCAAAGGAGCAAAGCAAAGGGGACGGGGGTTTCTGCTTCACGATGGAGCAGAAACCCCCGTCCCCTTTGCTTCTTTCCTTCATATCTTGTCGAAGGTGGCAATAAGTTGTTCTTTTCGGATAGACAAAGGTTCATCTATGCGCGATTTGGCCAGATCTACATACTCTTGGTTAATATCGTAACCGCAATAATCGCGCCCTAGATGCTTAGCTACTTTCAAGGTTTGACCTGAGCCACAAAAAGGATCTAACACCAAGTCCCCAGGGTAAGAATACAGCTGGATCAACCGATAGGGAATTTCCTCTGGAAACGGGCATGGGTGATCTAAGTAACCAGGAGGGACAGGCGCTATATGCCACACAGTGTTTGCAATATCGTTGGTAAAAAGCCTCCCTGTAGAAACTGTAGAAGTTTCCTTTTCCGAGTCGGTTTTCCCTGTGTAAATAGGAGGGCCGGGTTTCTTAAACACCAATATGTATTCGGTCATTATATTAGGATAATAATACCCAGGATATGGGTTCTGGATGAAAACTCCTGCACGCTTTACGCCGCCTGTTACTTTGTGCCATATAATATCTTGATGAAACTCCCAACCAGATGACCCCACTTCTCCGACTGCATATTCGCTTTTACTTCTGTCCTGGCCTTCTTTTACGCTGCCATCCCTTGCGCCCTGTCCCTTTCTAGTAAGCATTGAGACCACATCAAAGGGAACAGGGTAATGCTTGCGCTGAAACAAAACGGTACCTATTACCATGGCCAAAAAGCCGCCTGGTTTTGTCACCCGATATACTTCATCGCAAACTTGATCTAACCAGTCTAAATATTCGCCGTAATCTACATATCCCACAGAATATTGCCTCGTCCTGTAGCTTTCACCAGGACTATGAATGTGCCTGTCGTAGTCTATAGCGTTCCAATAAGGAGGCGACGTCACTGTAAGGCAAACTGAATCATCAGGTAATTCACACATGTCTAAACATGATTTGCAAAACACTTGGTTTTTGTACTGTCCTATTTCCGCCACTTTAATCGGCGCTGTTATATCTAATCAGCAGCCTTCACCTCCAAAACTTTTCCCTTTCATAGCCATTTAATAGTACCCACCACAATCAAAGCCCACGTAAACCCTATGAAAATGAACTCCAAGAGCCACGCCCAATGTTTCGCCAGAGACTTAAATTTTTGCCAGCCTTCAGGATCCTGCCTAAATTGTGACCAGAATAATTTGAAGTCCTGCCAAAGCAAAGACACTTCCGAACGAGAGAAAAACAAGGTGGCAATAGTCCCTACAATTACAACGGAAACGACTATCAAATAGACACTGCGAGAGCTTATCACTTCCACATAGGGCAAACCTGCTCCTGCCAAATTGGCACCTACATGGATCAAAATACCAGGAACAATAGAATCGTACTTCACCGCTAAGATCCCTGAAACTACAGCGATTACAAAAGCCCCTATCATGGCTAACGGATTGTGCAGCAGGGCAAAAAAGATAGCCAAGAAAATCACAGCCCATTCCTGGCCCCAATCAGAAAAAGCATTTAAGAAAAAACCGCGAAAAACCATCTCTTCCACAATAGGAACTATAAGAACCATCCTTACCACGACTAGCACTGAAAGCTCTCCAGGCGAAGGTACGACCGCCGTAGCCCATTCCAATAACTTACCTTTTAGAAGCAAATCGATCCCAGCAAATACCAGCGCCTCTACGTAAATGATGGCTATACCTAACACGACCAACAGCAGTATGTGAGAAGCCTCTAAGTCTACCTTCTTTAGACGAAACGTTTCGCCAAACGAAAGTCCCTTCTTTTTACCAGCACTAGTGAGTACAATTATCATCACGATATACGAGATAGCAACAGCGACAAAATCGACAAACAAGAGCACAGGACTCTCCTCAGAAATTTCGGAAATATTTGGCGTCATAGAAAACCATATAATGACCACACCAATAACAATGCTCACAATCTCTCCCAGTACCGTACCCCAAAAATGAGCCTTTCCTGCATCAAAGGGATCCAATGAAAGACCCGAATCCAGGATCTCATCCTGTTTCATCTCTCTTTCATCGCCTCGCACTCCACTTTTTCTTGTCTCCTCGCTTCCACCCACCCTTTCAACCTCCTTTTTAATCCTAAGCCTTCTTGACACACATATCTTTTGCAGGCCTAATCCTCCTTGAACTTCCGTCCCTTAAATATGCCCTTTTACAACCCTACACATAACCCAAATTCCTGCAGAGGATCACACATCATGTATTGATCGCAAAAACCATTGCAGAAATTTCACAGAAGCTTTATGGAAATTAGATAATATAAGAGCGGGGTTATAATCACGCCAGGCAAAAGGTTGGCAACTCTAATCTCCTTCAATTCAAGAAGGCCCATACCTATGGCAAACAGCAGCAAACCACCTACTGCCGTCATCTCTGCAACCATCTCCAGGCTCATTATCTGGCTTAATAGACCAGCACCCAAAGTGATCGCACCCTGGTATAAAAACACAGGGATACACGAAAACCCCACGCCTACTCCTAAAGACGACGCAAAAGCTATAGACGTAAACGCATCAATGGCAGATTTTGCTGCCAAGGTGCTGTAATCGCCTGTAAGTCCATCCTGAATCCCACCTATTATCGCCATAGGTCCTACGCAAAATAGAAGGGAGGCAGTTACAAATCCCTTGGCGAACTTGCCTTGGGAAGGTAAACTACCGTCTGGAGCAGATTCAGCCTTGGAGCCCTTCCCTGCGAACTTCCGTTCCAAATAACTGCCCAACTTGTTAACCCACGAATCTATATCTATCAGTTCGCCTACAATACCTCCTAGGGCGACCCCTGCCAACGGATACAAGATATTCGCAGTTTCAAGGGCCATCTTTATCCCAATAATGCAGGTAACAAGTCCCAATCCGCTCATCACAGTTTCTTTCACTTTTTCAGGATATCTATCACCCAGGAGCAATCCGATTCCTGTTCCTAGGATAATCGCAACAGTGTTTATTAAAGTACCTTTCACTATCCCTCGTCCCCTCTAGTTCCCTTGACTATACAATTTCTACATAGATGCGGAAATTCCTTGCCTCGAAATACCCTTCATAAAACTTACATCGACTGGTGACTCATATAAAAACAACTGGAGGAGAAAACTAGAAACATAAGGTCGATAACTAAGATTAACTGATTACCTGCAGGGTTATCGTCCAGTACCTTGTCGTTCGAAGTGTCTCACCAAAAGCAGGTGAATCACACCTACGCAAAAACACATTACCGCAAAAATGCTAAATGACCGATTGTATCCCATGTTATCTACCATTATTCCAGATGCAAGAGAGCCGACCAAATATGGTCTGACCCGCTCCAGCCAGCTCAGGTGGAAATAGGTCATTTACCTTTTGAACCGCAACCAGATAAAACAGCATGTAATTTAGACCTTCGAATACTTGGGTCGCTAGCAAACAAAAGGGCGACTTTGCGCTAATCAATAATAACCACCTGATCCCTGAAGAAATTATAGACACAGTTAGTAACGTATCATCTGACATATAGTCGAAAAGGGTCTGGTTCCACATTATGATGGCCATTTCGCTCAATCCACCTATTATCATTCCAAAACCTATTTCAAGAGCGCTCAATCCCCTATAATCAAAATATACGCTTAAAAGGCTTAATGGCCCCGTCAAAGCGATTCTGTATAACAAACTTACCGCTAGCAACCTCACAAAATCGCCTCTGGTGACCATATGCTTAATCTCATCTTTATCCAAAGATTGGGATACACAACCCACCATTTCTTGGGAAGGCAAACACCGATAAGCAAATTCCAAGCAAAACCAGGGCAGGGATATAATATGCCCAGACAAGACCTGCTCGATCGAGAGCTAATCCACCTAAAACAGATGAGAAAAGATAGCCATAAGACCCCCATACCCTGATCGTTTCAAACGAATGTCCTCCTTCGCGGCACCAAATGAGAGACCATGCATCCAATAAAGGCATAAGGCTTGATAAAAACAACGAAAACAGGGCATACACAACTATCCTCCCTACAGGTTCAGACTGAAAGGGAACTAAGAAGCCTGATGCCGCAGCCAAAATCGAAGTACACGCTATAACTACGTGTTTATTAGAAGACCTGTCGTATATGAAACCAAGAAAAGGATGTCCTATTACAGCTACTGCAAAATAGACGGCGTTGAGCACCCCTATTTCAGAAACCGAAAGGCCTTGTTCTCGAAAATATATGTTCCCATAAGTCCAGTAGACGCCCAAAGCAAGATATGTAAGAAAGTAAATAGTTGAGAAGGCAAATCTTATCTTGCGGGATTCCAGTGTATACATGTAAGTCCCTCCCAACCAATCTGCCTGCCCCTTTTCATTAGATTATACGAAATCGCTCCCTAAATTTGCAAAATTAAAGGAAGATAGATGTAAATTGTAGAAAGCGTTAACAAACTGCAAAACATGGGGGCAAGAGGATGAACACTTCAAACTACAGCCAGAACTCTGAATGCCCAGACCGGGAAAAAGTCATCTCAATACCTTTGGGACATCTCGTAGAAGGCCATCTCATTTCCAGGCCAAACCGCTTCCTAGCAATAGTAGACTTACACGGAGAAAAGGTACAAGCCCATGTGTCAGACTCTGGTAGACTTGAAGAACTCTTGTTTCCTGGCAACAAAGTTATGATTAGAAAAGTAGACTTAAGCCCAACATCCAAACCGTCTAAACGCAAAACCGAGTACGACCTGGTTTTAGCTGCATCTGACGACATTTGGGTGTGCATAGATACTAGGTACCCTAACGATATTTTTGAAATGGCCGTAAAAGGAAATGTGCTTCAGGAATTTTGTGGGTATGAAGAGGTCCAAAGAGAAGTCTCCTTGGACCGAGTCATCAATGAAATAACCTCAATCGCTTCCCAAAACCATCTAGAAAATGAACAACTCATCTCTTCCCTCACCTTATTTGAAACGAACCAAAAATCCAAAAAAACACCTAAAAGTCGGTTCGACTTTTTCCTTTCCGGACCTTCAAAACCCCCTCTTTTACTTGAGGTTAAATCGGTCAACTTATGTGTGGACGGAACAGGGCTTTTCCCTGACGCCCCCACCCAAAGGGGTACACGACACGTAAGGGAACTATGCAACTTAGTATCTCTAGGCCTAGATTCGGCAATATTATTCGTAGCCCAGAGGGAAGATGTGAAACTAGTCTCACCCCACAGGAAAATGGACCCTGACTTTTCCCAGGCCATGGATCAAGCTTTAGAAATGGGAGTGAAAGTAGTCGCCTTAAGGTGCATCGCCTCTCCTTTAGAGTTGCGGCTTGACCCTGACCCTATTCCCTACATCCCCTAGCCTATAGTTCAACTTCGTCCGTTTCTTTAAGTATTACCCTGGATCCATACCTCAATGCCCACACTTTGCCGTCATAATCAGTCAATAATCTTATATGATCATCTACTCCATCAACATCTATAACTGCAGTATCAGGCCCTGTAGTATATACAGAATATGTCTTAGAATCTACAGTCGCCTTAATCTCACCGTCAACTATATGCAGCTTTACGCATGCGCCTTCTCCTGAACGGTACGTACCCACAAATTTCACAAGTCTATCCATAGGCTGGGGCTTTATTTCCCTTTCTGTGATGGGAGTTTCAACGTCCAGACCAAGGAATAAGTTGACCGCGCCCAACCACACCTTGCTCGCAGGAAAGCCACTCATATTGGACAAAACTGCAACACCCAAATCCCTTTCCGGGACGTACCCAATATTAGACGCAACTCCCTTTAAAGAACCACTATGCTGAACCAAGGTTACGCCGTGGTAATCAGGCCTTACGTTGAACCCGTAGCCATACCATCGATCGGGATTGTAAAGATAGTATGAGGTGATCATCCTGGACACTGAGGGGGAAGAAACAAGTCTGAGCCCGCCTACCCGCCCTTCATTTATGTACAGATTCAAGTACTTCAAAAGATCTGGCACAGAAGACTTCAGAAAGCCACAGGCGGTGAACGCAGGAGCCTCCTGCCAATTATCAGACCCTAATAAACTATCATCCCGATCTTTGTAGTAAAGACGGGTGACTTCGGGAAACTCCAACATCTTATCCAACCTAGTAGTTGTATTATTCATGCCAAGGGGTTTTAAGATGTTTTCCTGGAGGAAATCCTCATATGTATCACCGGAAACCGCTTGGATGATCGCCCCCAAAAGAGCGTAACAATCATTTGAGTAACTAACAAATTCCCCTGGGGCACCCAAAAGGCGGTATTCATGGGTGGCAATAAATTCGATGAGGCTATCTGCATCCTTGAGGCTTGGCACCTCGTCACGCTTGCCGCCTGTTTCTTTATTTGGTTCTTTCTTCTCGTCAGGCTGACTACTTTCTACAATAGCGTAGTTGAGCGAGGGCAGCGGCGGAATGCCCGACGTGTGGGTCAAAAAGTTATGTATCAGTATCTTGCCGGTAAACTTAGGATCAGGCACTCTAAAGTTGTGAAGATACCTGTTTACAGGCTCTTCTATAGATACCAGACCCTTCTCGCAAAGATGGCTTATTGCCAAGGCTGTGAAAGACTTGGTTACAGACGCTACTCCAAATACTGTGTTTTCGGTTACAGGAAGCTTCTCCTCCAGGTTTCTGTAACCGAACCCTTTCAAATATACCACTTCGCCTTTGTGAATCATTCCTACGCAAACTCCTGGAGCCCCATGCTTTTCCATCATGCCGTCTGTAAACGCCTGAAAAGCGCCAGGGTCAAAAAATCCATTTTTCTCTCTCACCAATCAAATTCCTTCCTTTCCATTTTGACTCTCATTGATCGACTTAAGTATGGTCCCACCGCCGTACACAAAATCCCCTTGATAAAACACAAGGGACTGACCTGGGGCCACAGCAAAAAGAGGCGTGGAAAACTTGACATATGCAATATCTCTTAAGTCCTTTGACGCCCCTCCCTCCTCTCCTTTGGCCATTAGGAAAGCTGGAGGATACAAAGTAGCTTCAACCTCCTTGCCTCTATACCGAACTGCACACGTACCGTGTACAGGCGAATCAGGGTCATCGGTCATTATAAAGTTTAGCCGATGAATGTAACAACCGTGAGCATATCCCTCTTCTCGCTTTCCTACTATCAATTTGTTTTCTTCCACATCCATGTGGATCACATATAAAGGGTCTGGGCTATGAATGCCCAGACCTCTTCTCTGGCCCACAGTGTAGTTTTGAATCCCCCTGTGACATCCTAAAACTTCACCTGCAGTATCTACAATCAATCCTGGTTTGAATCGTACATTTCTTTCTTCAAGAAATTCCCTGTAACTTTCCTGGGTGATGAAACATATCTCTTGGCTTTCCGGCCTGTCTGCGGCATGTAGTCCCTTTTCTCTGGCTATTTCTCGAACCTGAGTCTTGGTCAAATTTCCAAGGGGAAACATAGCGTGGCTTAGCATGTTCTGATCCAACCCATACAAAACGTAGGTCTGATCTCTATCCCGGTCTTTGGCCCTAACAAGGTACGTCCTGGGAGAAAGGCAACAATCCTCCCATTTCCCTGAATCTCGGTCATATGCCCATTGAACCGCCGCTGATACGCAATTTTCGACAAGTTCTTGAGTGTCTTTACGTAGTCTGCCGCATCTGGCATAATGCCCAGTTGCCAGGTAATCTGCACCAAGCTCTTCAGCTTTAGCCAAAAGATGCCCAAACTTTATTTTAGGATTGCATACGACACATGGATTCGGCGTTACACCTTGCGTATATCCCTCTACAAAAGGTTCAATAACTTCTCGTTCGAACTCACGGGTCAAGTCTACTACGTAGTGAGGCACCCTAAGTTGGTCGCACACCTTTTTCGCGTCCTCGATTGCAAAATAAGCGCCTCCCAACCCGCTCTTATCAATCCTGCTGTCATAGGAGTCATTGGGGGCTTCCGAAATCTTCATGGTGATACTGAACACTTCGAACCCTTTTTCTAGCAACAGCGCACACGCGACAGAGCTGTCTACTCCTCCTGACATGGCTACTGCCACTTTGGGTCTTGCCAAAGTATGTTCCCCCTTCATAGAAAGCCACTTTGTAACTACTTGCTGCTCCGCAAATCCTAACCTTTGTCCATTCATCTTCTATATTTGTTATCTGGTTTCCTACATGTAAAAAGCATTTAAGACTGTCGAAGGTTTTTCTCACTAGGCGCAGAATAGTTTAACAAAGGGGGTTGCTATGGTGAAAGAAGCACTTCACGGACTCAATGTATCCATAATAGGAGGAGGTAGCGCTTACACTCCAGGCCTCGTAGAAGGTTTCATAAGACAGAAAGAAGATATCCCGTTATCTAAGCTGGTACTTATGGACATAGACGAGCACAAACTAAACATTGTCGGCTCTTTTGTTCAGATGATGCTAAACACCCATTTGCCCAACTGCGAGCTCATACTTACAACTGAAAGAGAGCGAGCCATATATGACATGGACTACATAATCTGTCAGATAAGAGTTGGGGGACTAGAAGGAAGGCATATCGACGAATACATACCGATTCAGTATGGGGTGATAGGCCAAGAAACTACAGGTCCAGGCGGATTTTCCATGGCCCTTAGGACTATTCCGGTCATGGTAGAAATAGGAAAGGAAATCGAGGAAAAGAATCCCTCAGCCTGGCTCATAAACTACACCAATCCTACAGGTCTAGTAGCCGAAGCTATAGGGAAAACATCAAAGATAAAGCACATAGCCATTTGCGATGAGCCAATGGTGCTTCAAGAATCTCTGGCTTCGTTCCTCAGGGTATCCCCTGAACGTTTGTTCTTCGACTATTTTGGCCTTAACCATCTTGCCTGGGCAAGACATGTTTTTCTCCAAGGTGTAGACGTATTGCCTAAAGTAAGACAAGCCCTGGAACATACTAGTGTGGAAGAGGTAGAATCCTTGTTTGATGAAGAACTATTGAAAGATCCTAAAGTGAGAACTGAACTCGTAAACACTTTGCGGATATTTAAGGACACTGGCATGATGCCTTCGCCATACCTCCAGTATTATTGGTTCACCGATGAAATCATTGAACACCAGATGAAAACGGGCATAACCAGGGCACAGGAAGTCATAGAAATGGAAAAACAAATTCTTGCAGGCTATAACCAGTCGCTACAAGAAGATAAAAGGCCTCAAATGCAAAGAGGCGGCAAGTGGCACGCAGACATGATGGTAGGTGTCATAGGGGCTATAGCTAACGACACTCGTGACCTGTTCATCGTAAATGTCCCCAATCACGGATCCCTTCCTGACCTTCCTTACCACAAAATCGTTGAGGTGCCCGCATTAATAGACGCATCGGGGACCCATCCTTTGGCAATGGGTAAAATGCCCCTGCAAGTCAAGGGTCTCATCCAATCAGTAGCAGCATACGAGGAGCTTACAGTTAAAGCTGCCTTAGAAGAATCCTATGCAACTGCGTTAGACGCTTTAACCTGTCATCCTTTGGTACCTTCCAGAAGAATAGCAAAGTCTATTTTGGATGACTACATAAAGGCCCATGAAGATAGCCTCAACTATCTAAGGTAGAAGGGCTAGCCGAGGAATCGCCGCGTTCTTCAGCCTGCTTTTTACGTATTTCATTAAGTTGTGCTTTTACTCGGTCCAGATATTCCCCTTCCAAAGGATAGTGGCGGAAAATTGCCAAAGACAATACCATGGCAGCTATTGGCACAACAGTCATAAGCAGCCTCATTCCCCATATGGCGCTGTCAGGTTGAACAGTAAGGTAAGCATCATAACCTGAAATATTGAGCACCCATCCCATTACTATGGCGTTCAATGAAATTCCAAGTCTTATCATGAACCCATTTACGCCGAAGTACATGCCTTCACGCCTAAACCCAGTGTGAACTTCGTCTTCGTCTATCACATCTGCTATGAGAACGTCCAAAAGCACGAGAAGCCCTGCAAGTCCAAAGGACAAAAACAAAGCCGTGATTATACCGTGTATATAGTTTTGGGCCACCAAGAAAGGAAGGAGACACACAGAGTAGGCTGCAGAAGCGTATATAAATGATTGCTTCGCTCCAATTTTAGATATGATCTTGGACCAAACTAGAGAAAACGGGATAGCCATAACAAATAGCACGCCTAAGAACAGCGTGGTTTGCAGCTCAGTTGCCTCAAGCACGTACTGGGCGTAAAAAGGAACAACCGCCAAGAGGGCGACAAACGTGTATTGGACTAACATGGCAGGTATCACATACGTCAAAAAAGATTTGTTGATGAAAGTTTGTTTCAAAGCCTCTTTGAAAGGCAAACTATCTTCTCTGGCAAGTTCAGGCCTTTCTTTTGAACCTAAAAGAGACGCATACATCGTTACAAGGCCCATAATCCCAAACAAAATTCCCATGAACTTCCAACTAAACTTTTCGACTATCACAAAGGGCAACGCGACGCCAAATATGGTGCCGATAATGCCCAGTATCTGTCTAAGAGCTGACACCCTGGCTCGCTCTTCTAGCCCCGGATACATTTCTGGAAAAAGGGCAGTCCAGTTAAGGACCACGATAGTAAAGAAACTGTCGAACAAAAATATCATGATGAAGTACCACCAGAACAGGGATTGTTCTGCGCCTGGCGGGTACGGTGGCATCCACAAAAGAGCAAACGCCACACACATTGGCACAGTGAAAATGGCTATATATGGTATCCGCCTTCCCCACCGGGTTACAGTAGTATCAGATATTTGCCCGAATAAAGGGTCATTAATGGCATTCCAAATTCCGTAGAACAACATTACCAAACTTATCCTGCTCGCTGGAACTTTCATAATGTCCACGTAAAAATATATGGCTACTGTGCTAACGGTCTGACCTAAAATACCTGCAGAGAAGCTACCTAGACTGTACATAAAATCCTTGAACTTGCCGTTTTTCATGAGGGACTCCCCTTTTCTTCACGCATTTAGAGACGCTTACACTAGCTGGATCTCAGAATACAACTTATGTTCATTCATCGATGCTTGCTTTTAAAGGTTAAGGGTGTCGTTACGGTCTTCTCATATTTGACATTTCTGCATTTGCCTGAGAATTCCTTCTCGATTTCAGCATTTAAGTCGAATAATAAAGGATAATGACGATTTCGAGAAGAAACTCTATTTATGAAAGTACCTCACTAAGTTAAGGTGGTATGTGACAAATGAAAGATTTTATCCCTATACCAGATCTTATGAACGCCCAGAAAGTTTTAGTCTTAGTCCCCCACCCTGACGATGCGGAGCTGGTCGCCGGAGGCACAATAGCTATGTTAACTGCCAAAGGAGTGCACGTAGAATACGTTATAGCATCTGACGGGTCTAGGGGCGGATTCGATCCCACTATATCCGAAGCTGAAATGGCAGCTGTAAGAAGAAAAGAACAGGCTCAAGCAGCTAGGATATTGGGAGTTGAGCACATCACATGGCTGGGCTTTCAAGACACTGAAGTCCCTGCTCCAAATATTGTTCGTAAACCTATCATATCGCTGTTGCGGAAGATACAACCGGACTTCGTCATAACTATCGACCCGTGGTTACCGTATGAAGGTCATCCTGATCATCGTCAAACATCAATGGCGGCTGTTGAAGCGTGCCTTTTCAGCTCTCTCCCAATGGTCCAGATGGAGGACTTGGCTAACGGTTTAACCCCATGGCAGGTAACTGGAATTGCTCTGGCTCTTTCTCCAAAGCCAAATACTTTCATAAACGTAGAAGACACCTGGGAGAAAAAGATCCAATCTTTAAAGTGCCATGAATCCCAGTTCCCCCAAGAAATATGGGATACGTTCTACCCGATTATCTGCCTAAAAAGCCAAGAATATGGGAAAGCAATTGGAGCAGAAAAGGCCGAAGCGTTTAAGGTCTTAACCGCAGCCCATCTTCATGTAATGCCAGACACTTGGAACTGTTGATTTAACGCAATTTCACAAATCTCAAAAGGAGGGGTTGAGCGAACTGCCATGAAAGAGATTAAACTTGCAGTTATAGGAGGAGGATCTTCCTACACTCCTGAACTCATCGATGGCCTCATTAAGCGTTGGCTGCGAGAGGATTTCTTGGCCAGAGAGATTGCTCTCATAGACATCCCTGAGGGTCAGGAGCGAATGGAGATTGTGGCATCTTTTGCGGCAAGGATGATTGAGAAGCGAGGGATGCCGTCTAGTGTGAGCACATGGACTGATTTGAAAGAAGGATTGTGCGGCGCAGATTTTGTCATAAGTCAAATCCGCGTAGGCGGAATGAAAGCCCGTTGGGTAGACGAACATATACCGGCAAAATACGGGGTCATCGGTCAGGAAACTACCGGCGCCGGTGGATTTGCATGCGCTTTAAGGACTATCCCTGCATCTATTGAAATAGCTCAAGCAGTTGAAACATTCTGTCCAAAAGCGTGGCTCCTTAACTTCACAAACCCGTCAGGAGTAATAACCGAAGCTCTGCTTAAGCACACAAAAGCCAAAACCTTTGGCCTTTGTAACGTTCCCATAAGCATCAAAATGGGGATCTGCCAGGCCTTGAACGTTGCCCCTGAAAAAATCACCATGGATGTATCAGGTCTCAACCACCTATCATTCGTAACCAAAGTATATAAACACGGAAAAGATATTACAGATTACGTTCTCCACTCGCCGCTTCTTTATAAGTATCTAGATGAGGTGAACATAGGAAGGGAAATGGCACCTTTCCTCGAAGCTGTACAAGTGATTCCTGCCACCTATCTTTCCTACTATTGGGCTCGAGAGTCATCGATCCAAAAACAAAGGGCGGATATTGAATCGGGGAAAGGGACTAGAGCAGACGAGGTCATGGAGATAGAAGAGCACCTGTTTGCCATGTATAAGGACGAATCCTTGGATGAAATGCCTCCTGAACTCAAAAAGCGTGGCGGCGCTTTCTACTCTGACGTAGCCCTCAACTGTATATCTAGTATCGTCCACAACCGCCCGAGCCTAGAGGTGCTGAACGTAAAAAACAGAGGCTCTGTGCCAGGCATTCCCTTTGACGCGGTTGTTGAGGTAACTTGCTCTGTAGATGGAAAGGGACCTAGTCCTATAGCTCAAGAACCCTTGCCTACAGAGATATTAGGACTTGTGCAAAAGGTAAAAGCGTATGAACAGCTCACTGTGGAAGCGGCAGTTACAGGTAGCGTAGAAAAAGCATTTTTCGCGTTGCTAAATCATCCACTTATACAAGATGGCCGCATAGCCGCAGACCTGTTGCACGATATCTTAATAGAGAACCAGGACTTTCTACCTTTGTTTTCAGGCAAATCGGTGCCTGGTCTTACTGATGTTACATCTCAATAAAAGTTTCATCCTTAGAAGTTTCAAACTCACATAACCATTATGTGTCAACCAAAATACATGCTGAAAACACGGGGTCAAGAAAGGAGATTGCGTAATGGGATTCATCCTAGGCGTAGACGGCGGTGCCACAGAAACAGTGGCGGTTGTAGGAGATCGTGAAGGCAAAGTGCTGGGACTGGGTCTTTCAGGACCATCCAACTACCAGCTCATAGGATTGGATGCAGCCATGGCCAATGTATCAGAGGCAGTCAAAATAGCAGCCGATCAAGGAAATATACATATTGAAAACCTGGAATTCGCAGTCTTTGGGCTAGCAGGAGCCGATTTTCCTATAGATTTTGAAAATCTAACCAGAGGAATCCGAGACCTCTACCCAACTTTGAACTTCGAAATCGTAAACGACACCTGGGTCGGATTCAGGTCCGGTACAGATGCAGACTACGGTGGCGTGGTCATATCAGGTACAGGAGCTAATTTTGCCGCCGCAGCTCCTGACGGCCGTAAGATCACAGGCAGGGGAATGGGCTATGAATGGGGCGGTCAAGGAGGCGCAGGCAATCTAATAAGAGATGCTCTGCACTACGCGTTTAGATCCCACGACGGGACAGGGCCTAAGACGCGATTAGAAAAAGTTGTGCTTTCCACATTGGAATTCGATTCTTACGACGATCTTGCTCTTTTTATGTACCAAGTGCAAACCGAGTTCGCCCACATATACGTTAAAGCTGCAGGCATAGTTCCCTATGTGTTTAATCTCGCCAACGAAGGAGATCAGGTATGCATAGACATGCTAATTGATCTAGGCAATTCCATGGGAGAAATAATAGGAATGATGATAAATAGTCTAGGAACTCAGACTTTGCCTCAAGACATTGTCACAGCAGGAGGACTATTTACCAAAGGGGAAAATCCATTGCTGATGGACTCGTTCGTCCTCACGTGTCACAAATTTGTTCCCTTCGCACAATTTAAGATGCCAGAAATCGAGCCTGCAGGAGGAGCCTATTTAATGGCCTTGGAAAAGATAGGCATATCTCCTAAAGGGGAAATAAGGGAAAGAGCCATACGTACTTTTTCCCAAATCCGAGATTCTTACAGACAACCGTAGACAGCAAAAGGGTCTAGAAGCGATCTCTTTTTCAGCCTCTAGACCCCTTATCTATTTTATGACTTTCACCCTGCTAGGCCTTAGAACTTTCCCTTTATACATATAGCCTTTCTGAAACTCTTCTACGATAGTCCCATGCTCTCCTCCGCCATCTTGGGCGAAAACTGCTTCGTGGTAATAAGGATCGAATTTCTCACCCACAGGGCTTTCCATAGGTTCTACGCCTTCTTTCAACAATAGATCCATGATCTGTTTCTGGATCATCTCAATTCCCTTGTAGAAAGCGGCAAATTCTGAATCGTCATCATCTAGGGTCTTCCCAGCCGCTTCCATAAACCTATCGAAATTATCCAACACCTCGAGAAGGGACCGTATTAATTTCGCCTTCTCACGGTTTACCCTATCATGAAAGTCCCTATCAGTGCGCTTTCTAAAGTTATCCATCTCAGCCTTGGCCCTTAGAAACTGGTCGTAGTAGGTTTCCGCTTTAGATTTCCATTCGTCTCTCTCCTGGGCCAGTTTTTCTAGGCTGATCTCCTCAGCTACTTCGTTAGCCTCTTTGTCAAAGGGCATGGTATGTCCTCCTATCTCCAATCATCCATGTCCGTTAAAACTCGCCTTTCTTTTCTTCTTCATCTTTTTCTTTGAACTCGGCATCGAACACTTCTCCATGGGGCGCTTCAGAATCCCCGTCCGCGAAATCGCCATCAGAATCAGCCGCTTGAGATTCCTGGCTGACGTGTCTGTACAATTCCTCTGCCAATTTAGCGGCAGCTTCTCGGAGTTCCTCAGAGGCTCTCTTGATAGCTCCTATATCATCTCCAGCAAGGGCTTGCCTAGCAGAAGCCAAGACCGCCTCTACTCTACCCTTGTCATCTTCTGAAATCTTGCCCTCCAAGTCCGTAAGGGTCTTTTCAACTGTGTAAACCAGCTGATCCAGCTCGTTCCTAGCCTCAATCTCTTCTCTCCTTCTGCGGTCTTCCTCTGCAAATCTCTGAGCCTCTTCTACCAATCGGTCTACTTCTTCCCTAGGAAGCTGGGTAGAAGCTGTTATGGTGATGTGCTGGGCTTTTCCTGTGCCAAGGTCTTTTGCCGAGACATTAAGTATGCCATTTGCGTCAATGTCAAAAGTCACTTCTATCTGCGGCACTCCTCTAGGCGCAGGAGGAATTCCTGTAAGAGTAAACCTACCCAGAGTTCGGTTATCCTTGGCTAAGGGCCGCTCACCCTGAAGCACGTGGATTTCGACCTGAGGCTGAAAATCAGCGGTGGTAGTAAATATTTGACTCTTCTTCACTGGAATAGTTGTATTCCTATCTATAATTGGAGTCATTACTCCACCTACTGTCTCTACGCCCAAAGTCAAGGGGGTGACATCCAGCAGGACTATGTCCTTTACGTCTCCTGAAAGTACCCCTGCCTGAATAGCAGCACCCATAGCAACCACTTCATCAGGATTGACGCCCCTGTGAGGTTCTTTCCCTGTAATGCTCCTTACTAATTCTTGAATCTTGGGCATTCTAGTAGAACCCCCGACCAAGATCACCTCATCAAGATCCGCGGGCTTGAGTTTGGCGTCATCTAGAACCCTCTGGATAGGCCCAATGCACCGCTTGGTAAGATCGTCTGTTAGTTCTTCGAATTTGGCTCTAGTCAGACGGACTTCCAAGTGCAATGGCTGCCCTTCACGATCCATGCTTATAAACGGCAGACTTATTGTGGTCTCCAGCACCTGAGACAGTTCCACTTTGGCTTTCTCAGCCGCTTCTATAAGTCGTTGCAAAGCCTGCTTGTCTTTTCTAAGATCAATGCCGTACTCTTTCTTGAACTCTTCGGCCACGTAATTAACTACTCTCTGATCGTAATCATCTCCGCCTAGGTGGGTGTCTCCAGCAGTAGCCAATACTTCTACTACGCCGTCTCCTACTTCCAAGAGAGACACGTCGAAAGTGCCCCCACCTAAGTCAAACACAAGTATTTTTTCGTTCTTCTGCTTATCGATCCCATAGGCCAAAGAGGCCGCAGTAGGCTCATTAATAATTCTCAGAACTTCAAGGCCAGCTATACGACCTGCGTCTTTTGTGGCTTGACGCTGGGCATCGTTAAAGTATGCAGGAACTGTGATGACGGCCTTGGTTACAGGTTCACCTAGGTATTTCTCTGCATCTTCCTTCAATTTTCGGATTACGTCTGCAGAAACTTCCTCTGGGGTCAACTCCCTATCTATGGCAGGTACGTATATCCTTACTTCGTTGTGGGCTCCACGCCTGATCTTGTAAGGAACCCTCTCACGCTCTAATTCAACTTCATCGTAACGCCGACCTATGAAACGTTTAATCGACGTAATAGTATTTTCTGGGTTCAGCACTGCCTGGCGCTTGGCCAGCTGTCCCACTAGTTTTTCACCTTTCTTTGTGAAAGCCACAACAGAAGGGGTTATTCTAGACCCTTCTGCATTAATTATTACCGTAGGCTCATCGCCCTCCATCACCGCTATCACTGAGTTTGTCGTACCGAGATCAATGCCAACAATTTTAGACATAATTAACACACCTCCACATCACTTACATTCAAAAGTGTAGCTAAAGCACACTGCACGGATTTGCACTCCCTCATCGAACCTTCTCTTCATTACGTTCCTTGGCCTCAGAAGTATCGCTAGATCGCGGTTCATACTCATCGGAGGAACGACTCTCCAAATCAATTTGCTCCATCCCCATAATCACTCGAATTCCCTGAGGATTGATCTTACAGTCGCGCCAGAGATAAATTATTCTAGCCAGCAGTTTGAGATCATCCTCAGAATAAAGACGCATGTTCGTATCAGTTCTAGCCGGTGTTATCAGCCCCTCGCTTTCAATTTGTCTAAGGAACTGCGGAGTTACCTCTAGGAGACGCGCAGCCACGCCTATGGTGTATACCGGCTCACTTGTGCTGTGAAAATATGGCACGCGATCATCCCCTTACATAAGAAAGTTATCCAATTTTCATAGATTCTCTATCCAACATTAATAACAATTATATCTCAAATCGTCAAGGATTTTCGCCAAAAACTCTAAAGCAAATAAATAGCCGGGCTCGAGTCCCGGCTTGCATTCCTGCACCTTGCACCAAATCCTAAATCTCTTTTCCACACAGATACTTCCTCACCAGTTCCCTAGCACAAGTAACAGGATCAGACTTCCCTTTCAACATTTCATCTAACATAACGTCGAGGACGCCATCTTTGATTGCACATCTTAAGACTTTGTCTACAGTTTCCCGCCTTATATTCTCCTCCAAGGACGCTCTATAGCTTCTAGATACTCTTTTGTCCATAAGATCATTTGCTCGGAGATATTCAAGATGAGATTTGATCTGCTCCAAAAGGTCCTCCACCCCTACTTGTTCGGCAGCTACAGTTTTAACTACAGGCGGTTTCCATTTCCAATCCTTGTTTAGTTCGAGCATGCTTTCAATTACCGAAACGGTTTTATCAGCCCCAGGGTGATCCGCCTTATTGACGCAGAACACGTCGCCTATCTCCAAAATCCCAGCTTTTATTGCCTGAATATCGTCACCCATTCCAGGTGCCAAAACTACCACTACTGTATGGGCATACAACATAATATCTACTTCAGATTGTCCTGTCCCTACAGTCTCAATCAAAATATAGTCGAAACCAAAAGCGTCCATAAGGGTTACTACATCACCTGTGTGTCTGGAAAGCCCTCCTAGATGCCCACGTGAAGCCAAGCTTCGGAAGAACACACCCTCATCTGTAGTGCGCGAACGCATCCTCACCCTATCCCCTAATATGGCGCCTCCTGTAAAAGGTGACGACGGGTCCACTGCAATAATCCCTACAGTGCTTCCCTCATCCCTTATAATCGACACCAAATTGTCTACCAAAGACGACTTCCCAACCCCTGGCGCGCCGGTTAGTCCAACTATCTTGCTATTCCCCCTATGTCTAAACGCCTCTTTCAGTATCTCCTCGGCACAAGGAGATTCGTCTTCAATGAGGGTGATAGTGCGCGCCAGGGCTGTCCTCTCTTGGTTGAGCAACCCTTTAATAAGTCTTTCAGCATCATCTGCGCAAACAGATTCTCGCAAACCAAGCACCATCCTGACTAAAATTTCATGCTAGGGCACAATAAAGTCCTCGAGGCTACCTTTTAAGGTTAGCCTTGATATAGTCAACTATTTCCTGGGTACTAGTTCCTGGACCGAATACTGCGTCTACCCCAGCTTTCTTTAGTTCCTCCACATCTTCATCGGGTATAATCCCGCCTGCAAGCACTAGCACATCTAACTCTTCTGTCCCCTTTTCTTTTTTGAGATGCTCCACTACTTTGGGAAGCAAAGTTCCATGAGCCCCAGACAATATGGAGCAACCTACCACATCTACGTCTTCTTCCACTGCCATCCTGGCTATTTCTTCAGGAGTGCGATGTAACCCGGTGTATATAACTTCCATACCCGCATCCCTGAGGGCTCGCGCTATAACTTTGGCGCCTCGATCATGCCCGTCTAGCCCCGGTTTAGCAACTAGAACACGAATCTTTCTTTCCATCTCACATCCTCCTTCCCCATCTATCTTTCAAATCCCATTTAAGCATGATTACCATTCAATTGAAACTAGTCTATCTAAAGAAGCAGCGATAACATAACTCCTGCCGCAACTGCCGTTCCTATCACTCCTGCCACGTTAGGTCCCATTGCGTGCATGAGCAGGAAGTTATCTGGGTTCTCTTCTGCCCCTACTTTCTGGCTTACCCTTGCAGCCATGGGCACTGCTGAAACCCCTGCTGATCCAATAAGGGGATTGACCTTCCCACCGGTAACATAGTACATCAGCTTGCCTAAGAGCACGCCTCCTGCAGTACCTCCTGCAAACGCTACTACTCCAAGGCATATTATCTTAATCGTATCTACAGTCAAGAATGTCTCTGCGCTCATAGTGGCACCTACCGACGTTGCAAGGAAAATCACAACTATATTCATAAGCTCGTTTTGAGCAGTCTTTGACAATCTGTCGACTACTCCGCATTCCCTAAACAAATTACCCAGCATAAGCATGCCTATGAGAGGTGCAATCTCCGGCAAAAGCAAACTTACAATCACTGTGACCGCCACAGGAAATATTATTTTCTCAGTTTGTGAAACCTGTCTCAGCTGGGTCATAACTGTAGACCGCTCCTCTTTTGTGGTTAGCGCTCGCATAATCGGAGGCTGAATCAGAGGAACCAAAGCCATGTAAGTATATGCCGCAACAGCAATCGGCCCTACCAGTTCAGGAGCAAGTTTCATAGCCGTAAAAATCGCCGTGGGCCCATCAGCCCCACCTATTATTCCAATAGCTGCCGATTGGCTTAATGTGAATCCTAGAGCCTTGGAAACAATCATCGCTATAAACACCCCTACCTGAGCCGCGGCACCCAAAAGGACAGTAGAAGGGTTGGCAAGCAAGGGTCCAAAGTCTGTCATAGCCCCTACCCCTAGGAAAATCAGGGGAGGGAATATCTCCTTCTCAACCCCGAAACTCAAATAATACAACAATCCTCCTGGCATCCCATCTGAAGGAGGATTGATAATCGGAGCGTTAGGTAAATTAGCTAAAATAGCTCCAAACGCTATAGGGATGAGAAGAAGGGGTTCGAATTTCTTCGCAATGGCTAAATAAAGGAGCAACACTGATATTAATATCATTACTACATTGCCCCACGAAAGTCCCACAAAACCTGTTGTTTCCCACAGTTTCTGGGTCAGTGCGCCTACATCCATATATTAGTACACCTTCCTCCAGTTTGAACTGCTTGCACCGCTTACCTATCCAGTTTCACGAGCACATCGCCTGTTTGAACTGATGCCCCCTGGCTTACTGCCACTTCTACCACAGTGGCGTCATATGGCGCCAATATCTCGTTCTGCATCTTCATAGCTTCAAGAAGAAGCAATAGCTGGCCTCTTTTTACGCTTTCTCCTGGAGCAACCTTGATTTCTGTCACTATGCCTGGAATTGGCGCAGTAACTACTCCATTTCCTGCAGCAGGTTTGGCAGGAGCAGTCGGTTCAGGTTTTTTGGTCGCAGGAGCTGTAATAGGCTGAACTGTTTTCTTCTGAGGGATATCAGAAGGAGCGGTTGAGGTCTTCTTGGGACTCGGTACTGCAGCCGTTTGAACTGCCTGTGCCCCTACTTCTTCCACCTCTACTTCGAACACTTCGCCGTCAATTTTCACCCTAAATTTTCGCACGTCTGGTCCTCCTTTTCACTTTGAAACTCAAGTTAAAAACCGCCTATGCCATCATAGCCCACAAAAAGGTTAACCCTATTCATTCATAATCATCCACCTGGAAGTTTTTCCCCATGCGCCTGCGTCTGATACTCCCCTTAGAAATACAGGAACCTCGCTACCAGCCATGTATGCGTATACCGCCGCAATAATCGCCGCCTTGCGCTTGGGGTCAAGAGACTCGAAGTCTTGTACGCTAGTAACAACTTCTTCTGCTTCGGGCCTGATCTCCATGACGCCAACCCCTCCTACTTCCACATAACCTTCCCCTTGAACCTCGGTCCCTTCAATTTCAGTATAAGTTTCTTTCTGGAAACTCGAAACAATCTTGTATATCAAACTGATCATCAAGGCAACCAATATCAGCACGACAAATACTACGAGCAAATTCACTAAGGTTAAGGTAAAAGCGCCGCCAATCGTATCTGGTATCATCTATATCCCTCCACACCTCATGCAGGCATGCAATCCTCTTTCCAAAAAGTCATCTCCTTATAGCGGTATGTTCCCATGCTTCTTAGGCATTTTCTCTGCCCGCTTTGTAGCCGTGAGCTCCAGGGCGCCTATAACCCGTGGGCGAATCTCCTGGGGGTCAATTACGTCATCAATATAACCTCTGCTAGCCGCGACATACGGATTGGCAAACACTTCTCTAAACTCTTTGATCTTCTCTTCACGCTTGGCGGCAGGATCTTCAGCTTCTGCAATCTCCTTCTTGAATACCACGTTTGCAGCTCCATCAGGGCCCATTACCGCGATCTCCGCTTGGGGAAATGCGAAAACCATATCTGCTCCAAGATGCCTAGAACACATAGCAATGTACGCACCGCCGTACGCCTTTCTTGTAATCACTGTCACCTTGGGAACACAGGCTTCAGAATAAGCGTAAAGCAGTTTCGCACCATGCCTTATGATCCCGCCGTACTCCTGATCGACACCGGGCAAGTATCCAGGTACGTCTACAAGGGTTACCAAAGGGATGTTGAAAGCATCACAAAACCGTACAAACCTGGCTGCCTTGTCTGAAGCATCAATATCGAGACATCCTGCTTTTACGCTGGGCTGTGATGCCACGATGCCTGCAACCCTACCTGCTAGCCTGGCAAACCCCGTAATAATGTTGGTCGCAAAATATGGAGATACTTCAAAGAATATGCCATCGTCTACCATGGGGTAGATCAAATCGTACATGTTGTACCCCTTTCCAGGGTCAACAGGTACTACTTCGCGCAAAATCGGTTCACACCTTCCCGGATCATCGGTAGGTTCTATGTACGGTGGGTCTTCCTGATTATTTGAGGGAAGGAAAGACAGGAGCGTCTTTAGCATTTCAAAACAAGTCTGCTCATCAGGGGCCATAAATTGGGCCACGCCGCTCACCTGGTTGTGAACTAAGGCTCCTCCTAGTTGCTCAGAAGTTACTTCTTCCCCTGTAACAGCCTTAATTACCTGTGGACCCGTAATGAACATGTTGGATATACCTTCGACCATGAACACAAAATCGCAAAGGGCAGGTGAGTAAACTGCTCCTCCTGCGCAGGGGCCCAAAATCAAAGCGATCTGAGGGATCACGCCTGAATATTTTACGTTGCGGTAAAATATGTTTCCGTACCCTTTCAGCGCGTCTACTCCTTCTTGAATCCGGGCTCCTCCTGAGTCGTTTAGGAATACAAAGGGAATGCCGACCTTAGCTGCAAGATCCATGCACTTACATATCTTTTCTGCATGCATTTCGCCTAAAGATCCGCCGATAACAGTAAAATCTTGGGCTGCTGCACAAACCGCTCTCCCATCAATAAGCCCGTAACCTGTAACCACGCCTTCTCCAGGAGCTTCCACTTCACTCATTCCAAACGCGGTTGCTCTGTGCTCTACAAAAGCATCAATCTCAACAAAAGTGCCAGGATCGAAAAGAGCATTTATTCGCTCTCTGGCAGTCAATTTACCGGACTTATGCTGCCTTTCGATTCTAGCGCTTCCGCCACCCTGATAAACCTTTTCACGACGCCTTCTCAATTCCTCCAGTTTCTCTTCAATCTGTGACAAAGAATCGGCCAACCGGTTTCACCTCCAGAACTAACAAAAATCTTATTATGGACCAGCCAATACTATACCGCTAGCTTACTACAAACCATGGCTAGCATAACACAAAGAAATAAAAGACGGAAGACATTAACGAAACAGATGGGAAGGAACATTATGTTGCTGAATCACTGGGGGCATCATGACGGATGCGAAAAGGTGAGCGCTTGGTCTATGACTTGGACCTCTTCTAAGATCCAATTGTTTCAACCCTGCACCTATGCGCTATTTACAAGGTGGCCTACAAATAAAAAGCGAGTTCTTGAAGGTCCAGGGTGACGTCGCTGTTTTGAACTCGTATGTCTTCTGGGACCTTAAGTCTTACAGGAGCGAAGTTCAGAAACCCCTTTATTCCGCATGAAACCGCAAAAGTAACTACTTCTTGGGCGACTGATGCAGGGACAGTTATGACTCCTATTTTGATTTCTTCATCTTCGAGTACTTGAGGAAGATCTTGTGTGTGGGATATGGGAATACCCTCTACAAACGTTCCTATCTTGCTTTCATCGATGTCAAAAAGCCCGGTTACAACAAATCTGTAATCAGGGGTAGCTTTCCTCCTAGAGGTAAGATACCTGTTAAGCGCAGTTCCAAGTTCGCCTACGCCAAAGATGGCGATAGACATCTCTCTATCAGCTTTGAGGATCGAGATAAGCTCCTCCCTAAGAGCTAGGATAGGATATCCCACTCCTTGCTTCCCAAATTCCCCAAACATAGCAAGGTCTTTTCGAACTTGGGCGCTGTTGACTGCAGCCAGATCTGCGATCTTGGCCGAAGATATATAGTCATTAGGCCCAGCCTCAAGTTCGTTTAGCACGCGGAGGTATGTTACTAATCTGCGAATAACTACGTCGGGCACCTTATCCTTTGGCAATTTGGAACCTCCTTTTATATCTATGTCCCTATTACGTTTCTTTCCCCCGAATTCCGCGTAGCATCTTCTTAGTAGCTGTGAGTACGTTTTTGTGCGTTCTAGCCCTTCTTTGCGCCTTTAATGTGATACGACGCTGGATCTCTTTACACCCGTCTTTTGTTACGGACTTTTTCTGTATAAGATACAATTTTTCCTGCTAACAACCCGACAAAGATCCCTGTAGGTATAGCGAAGAGAAGGAGATATGGGAGGTAGAACATGACACCTATGTGTTCTAGGAGCAAAGATGCCACCAGAAGCTGAGCCACGTTATGGGTAATTGACCCCGCCACGCTTATACCCACAGCAGAAAAGGTGCCTTTCGCCAGTTTATTAAGGGCATACATCACTGTAGTAGATAAAAGCGCACCTGCCGTACTCAAGTAATACCCTACATTGAGAAATGTTCCAGAAAGCAGGCTTCCTAGCAAAGTCCGTAGGAAACTCACAGCAAAAGCGTCACTGAATTCGCCGGTCATTACTGCATAAAGAGCAACTATGTTGGCTAATCCTAGCTTTGCCCCTGGTACTACGTAGGGAATAGGTATCATAGCTTCCACTACGTGCAGTGCTGTTGCCAAAGCCACCATAATTGCTATGTTGGTCAGTCTATATACTCCGTCCCTTTTCACCTTCGTTTACTCCACCATTCCGAAAGGATCTCAGAAAGAGTTTCTTTGTCGTTTAGTCTAACATCTCTGAGCACGATTTCTTCCAAATAGTCAAGAGCTTCTCCAACTACAGGGCTAGGCCTTATATTCAAAATCTGAATTATGTCGTTGCCGTCTAAAGCAATGCGCAAGTTTTCTACCTCTTCGAGGTGATCCTGGCCTAGGGCATCTATGCCAGAAGCCAGAAATAGACATCCTTTTGGCATACCGCCTTTTCCCCTTCCGCGCCATAAAGCCTGTTTCACCTCGATAAGCTGTTCCAGACGCAATCTGCCCCAATGATAAACAATCCTTCTCACTGCATATTCAGGGTCATCCCACGGCAGATGCTCCTTATTAGAAAGGTTTAAAATCCGAGATGGGAGAGTTTCGTAGCGTACAGTACCTTCTGGATCCGAATTGGCAGCTAGCCATTTTACATCTTCAGCCAGCCACTTGGCCAAATTGAACCGGTCTTTGAACTCCTCTACTGCATCATCTATTTCTTCCATAGTTGACTCCATGCCTTCACACCCAAATAAAGTTCCCAGACGGGTAACCAGATTTGGAGAACATGCAGACAGTGCAATGCCTATTCCCTCGGGATCGCCATTAATCTCAGGCAAAACTGCATTGCTTAGGCCGTAGTCATAAAGATCCCTTATCCCCTGATATACTGAGGGGGAAAGCAAAATATACTTTAATTCTACAAACAGTCTTTCGCCGGCTACTTGACCCAAAAGATCCTTGGATTCTGACATCGCTTTGATCACGTCAGGATGCAGATTGAATCCGATGGTATCCTTAAACCTGATTGCCCTTAGAATCCTGAGAGGATCCTCTTGAAATCTGACAGATGGGTCTCCCACTGATTTCAAAACCCTTAAGGAAAGATCTGTGTACCCGTCAAATGGGTCGAAAATCTCCCCAGAAAAGGGGTCCCACGCCATAGCGTTGACAGTAAAGTCCCTGCGCTCCAAATCCTTCTCGATTGGAACCCCAAAACGAACTTTGCTGGGATGACGTCTATCCAGATAATCCGCTTCGTGACGCAAAGAAACCACGTCTACATTGCCTACGGATACTCTGCCAAACTCAATGCCTATAGTTAGGGCGTCAGGGAAAATCGCCAGCACTTCCTCAGGGTGAAGATCCACTGCTATATCCCAGTCGGAGGGAGTTTTGCCCAGCAAAATGTCTCTGATCGAGCCACCTACTATATAAGGTTCACCTCCGGCTTCTTTAAGAGTCGCAGCTATCTCTAGTACCTCAGGTGGTATCAACTCTGGATCAATAATTTTTCTCATAATTTGCGGCATCAGTCAGATAAAGCCGTCACCTCCGAATCCCAGGACTAAGAAGATACTTCGTTTACAGTTTTTGCGGTCCGCTTTTTGACCAAAAGATATAAAAGCAAGCTCGCGGCTAAAAGAACCAAAGACAGCCATTGGGCGGAAGACAACCCGAAAAGAATCTTTTCGCTGTCTCTAAAAAATTCAAGGGAAAACCTTATCAGCGAATAACCGAAAACGTAAGCTAGAGTTACAACTCCCCGAGTGTCCGTCTTCTTAGACAGCCTCATAAGGCCCAAAAACAGCAGAAAGTCAGCTGCGCTTTCATAAAGCTGGTAAGGATGCCTTAGCCCTGGCGCGTACCTAGTTTGCACTCCCCAATTGCCATTGGTAGGTATGCCGTAACAGCACCCGTTCAAAAAACATCCTATTCTGCCTAAAGATTGGCCTAGAGCAACAGATGGCACTATGATATCCAACAACGTGCCAGGGCGAACCTTTTTAGCGATACAGTAGGCCAATGATCCTAGAAGCCCTCCCAGAAGAACACCATGTATTGCAAAGCCTCCCTCCCTAAGATCCAAAACAGACTTAAAGGTTGGGTAACTGCTTTTGTTCAAAACTACGTGGATAAGCCTTCCTCCGACGATACCGCATATAATTATGATGACGAAAAAGGAAAAGAAGTCATCAGGATTAAGGCCCGCTTGCTCCATCCTCTTACTCGCAATTATAAGGCCTAATATTACGCCAAGGCCTATCATAAAACCGTAGGAATATAATTCAATGTTACCTATGGTAAATAGTACCGGATGCACTAAAATCACCCCTAGGAATAATACCACAATGAAAGGCATTAAAGGAGACAAAGGAAGGGACGGTTCTCGTGCTTCCTACCCTAACAAGACTGCCAACCAAACCAAAGGGAAGCACGAGAACCGTCCCCATGCTTATGCAGAAATTTCAGGTTCGGGCATTTGAGATAGGATTTCGTTTGCGTCTAGCCTATCCTCTATCATTTCGTCTGATATGATTCTACCGTCTCTTAGGGATACTATCCTTTCAGCGTGCCTAGCTATATCAGGATCATGGCTTACCAGTACCAGGGTAATACCTTTTTCGTGAAGCTCTTGGAAAACAACCATTATTTCTTCGCCTGAACGAGAGTCCAAATTGCCTGTAGGTTCATCGGCTAGGATCAGTTTGGGATTACCTACAATAGCCCGGGCTACTGCAACTCTTTGCTGTTCGCCCCCGGATAGTTCACTAGGTTTGTGCCGCGCTCGATGGGAAAGGCCTACAGACTCTAAGGCCTCCATGGCCATCTCCCGCCTTTTACCCGCAGATATCCCCCTGTATATCAAGGGAAGTTCAACGTTGGATACTGCATCTGTCCTGGGTAACAGATTGTACGACTGGAAGATAAACCCGACAAACTGATTGCGTATTTCAGCCAGCTCATCATCAGATTTCTTGCTCACATCCTCCCTGTCGAGATAGTACTGCCCTGAAGTAGGTTTATCTAAACATCCCAAGATGTTCATTAACGTAGATTTGCCTGACCCCGACGGCCCCATGATCGCAACGAATTGCCCTTTTGGGATTTCAATGTCTATATCCCTAAGGGCCTGAACCTTGACTTTCCCCATAACGTATTCTTTACACAATTTACATGTCTTTATCATTAATAACTGTCACCTCTATGATGTAGTCAGTCTTAGCCGCAAAGCCGCCAGATGTCAAACAAACTATAACACTACTGACGAAAAAATACATGTCAGGTTCCCTGGGCCCAAAACCCATGGCTACTTGGTAATCCCAGGGGTGAAAATATCTACACTAACAGATTCAACGTACGTGTTTTTAACCTGTATGAACTGTCCATCTATGTCATAGTCAATTGTAAGGGCCACTGCCCAATACACTGTGAATTCCCCTGAACGTTCCCAAATTACGTAGAATTTTTCGCCGGGGTCACATGTTACATTTACTACCTCGGCATCCTGCGGTAGGTGCCAGGATACTTCACCGGTAAAAAGAGCGTATTTACCTGTAACCCATTTCTTAGGCCCCGAAATCTCTAAGTGCACTTTAGGTGCTACGATGCTCCTACATCTAAACTGATGAGTTTGAGCAGTGTAACTAGATACATCCACTTTGAACGATTTTCGAAGCAACATCTTGCCATAATTATCGTAGGAAACGATGTCAACGTTGTAACTGCCTGGGCCTTGAAAAACGTGGGACACCAGCAAATCTGGCTGTCCTGATATCACGGCTGACTCACCATCGCCAAAATCTACTTCCCAGTAGGAATGGTACGTTTCTTTGGCTTCCCACAAAGTGGTATGCTTGTTCCTGTAAACTACGCGGACACAAGGGATCCCATCAATTTCAGTTGGGGTTTCAGAAGTCTCTGAAACTGCGCTGCCGAAGTACTCGTCGTCGTAAGAACCCTTCGGTTCTCGCTCTGGATCTGAACCACTTGCATTAGGCGTTCCTTGGTTACCTGAAGAGACACCTGATCCTGCTTGCCCTCCTGTTCCCGACTGCCCTTCTTGGCTTGTCTGTCCTCCTATGCTTGGCTGGCCTCCTGCGCCTTTTTGCCCTTGAGAACCCTCCCAACTACTTCCTCCCCATTGGTAAGGATCTGTTCCAGGATTGGCTGCAGACGGACTTCCCAGTTGAGGCCAGTTAGAATCTTGATCACTGGAAGTAGTATCCATTGAAGACGCAGAAACTTTCACCTTATGGGTGACTTCTTTTTCAAATACTGAGTCCACTCTTCCACCAGGAGTAAACGGATTTACTGGTCCCAATCTCACCAACCGAATTCCTACACGGTGTGAAGGGTTTTTCAGGATGACTTCTACGTTTTTTCCTGCGTTGATCACCTGAGATGATCCTGGAATAAGCATCCAACCTGTGCCATCGTTACCTTCAAGCCATATTGAATATCCCCAACCTTCAGGGGGAAGCGGTAAATCTATAGATATTTGGAAACATTGGTGTTGAGGTTTCTTCCACACACCTGTTATATATCCAGGTTCCCAACTAGAAACTTTGACATCTTTCTTCTGACCATCTTTCAAGCTGATTTCTTGTTTCTCAAAATCCTGAGATAGAACTGAGATTACCGTTTGTTGGACTTTCTTGTTCTTCATAAGATCTAGATATGAAGGTGAAAACATCCCTGAAACCACTCTTACAATATCCCTGGGTCCTTGAGGCGGTACTGCGCAATCTACCTCGCAAAACAAATTATTCGGGCCTGTGCCTGGCCAGATAGTCCCTGCCAAATTAGATATTTTACTGGTTATAGTCACATACCTGGTCTTTCTTTCACGCGCTTTTGACTGGGACTCATTATTTATAGATTCAAGATAGTAATTGGCTTTAAGCCTAAAAAATCTTTCCCCAACTGACGTGCCTAAGTTTACCAAGACATTCTCTTTCACTAATCGCCTTAGGAAAGCATCTTCGGCGGAATCTAGGTAATCTATAGATTTAACGATATTGTCCATTACGAGTTTTTGGACTTCTGCTTTTGCAGTAATTAACGCCTTCTTCCCATAGTGAACAAGGGCTTTCCCGCCGTAATATAACAGCGCGTCTTTCCAGTCTATTGGTACATAGGTCCCACTAAACAGACTTTTCGCTAAGCTGCCTTTAGATGCCTGTCTAACAACGTATTGGTTCTTGGCCACATCCATGGCCAAAACTTCATAATACGCTATCGTGAAATCCTCGCCTCTTTGAGGGGACGATAAAGCAGTCTTGGCTTGGCCATACACCCCGAAAGGGGGAACTTCTTTTGTAACTACGCAGTTTTCCCAAATGAGCGGTCTATTAGCTTTTATCCAGCCTGGAAAAGTCTGTTTAGGCGAATCTGTAGGTATGTAAGGCAGAGATAAATACCTGGTCTTTACGTACTCGGCGTAAAGAGGCTCGTACAGTTCAGAAGCCCGTTTCCCCACCCAGTAAGTTTCGCTTTCCCAGGAAAACTTTCCTGAGCCAATGCTAGATGGCAGATCCCCGGCGCTGTTAGCGGGGATTAAGTTACCATCCAAGGGCTCGCCTATGCTTCCAAATGGTGAAAACCTGGCCCCGCGGGTATCTCTTTCAAATATGATCTCTTGTTTTATTACCTCACACGTACCAAATAGGTTCCCTGCCATGAAAGAGCCCCTTTGAGGCGCAGTAAGCAAGATAGCATTTTCCACCATGCCATCTTGGATTATCCCCATTTCAAGCCCGATCCGAAAAACTGAGCCTGAAACTCCGTATCCAGCCACGTTAACCTTTGAAGATCCTGTACTAGATAAAACTTTGCCCAACTGGCTGTTAATTGCCTGGGCGCCTGAAGTAAGATCACCGAAAGGTGCATCAGGGGTGTATATAAACAGGTTTCTTCCAACCTCGTATCCAAGGGGTTTCAGTTTTGAAACCAGACCCGATTTTACCCACAAAGAATCTTTTTCGTCGTTCAAACCGCCTTTGACCGGTTCAGATATTAACACCAAAGGTATTGCGGCCTTGTCCCTACTAGCCCTACTGACTGCCTCTGCACTGCTGGGAAAACTCAGCCCCAAGAAGATCGAAAAGGCCAGGGCTAAGCACAACAGCCTACTCCGTCGTTTCTCGCTGCGGCGTCTAACTTTCACGTCCCATTTTACACATGTAGTCCATTTGGACGTGCCATCACCCTGCTTTTGAGATGCTCTCACGGGTACATCCCCACCTTAACGTTGGACTTCGGCCACAGACCTCTGTTGGCTATGGCAAGTCTTGTGGCCGGATATCCCATACGAAAGCATCTATCGATTTCTTCTTCCCAGTCAGCAGCAGACACTGCCCGTACACCGGTAGGTTCTGAGATCAGCAACTCTGCCCACACATCGCCAGGTTTTAGAGTAATGTGCTGTCCCCCGTAGGTTATCTCCACAGTGCCGTCGCGAAGGGTCTTTTTCACCTCAAGGTTTCCCTTAACAATTCGAGCATCGTTATTAACCAGTTCAGTAAGGTACCCATCCATGTCGGATATCATGAAGGATGCAGGTGAAGATAGGTCTATAGATGCTTTTCCAGTTCTTGAAAATATGAGCTTTTCGTCAAATTCCACTCCCTGTGACACTGCGCTGTAGTGGACACCCAAGTGCACGCCTATAAGGTTTGCTTTTTCAGAAAGTATGAGGGCTTTTTCGTTGGCGTCGATGAACACCTGGGGTATATCAGCAAAACTCATTGGCCAACCGCTAAGCGCGTTCAGTGAAGATTCTTCTATAGTCAAGAATACGTACTCATCTCGAAACCAAAGCCATCTGAGAACAAATGGGGCTAAAACAAGCCCAACTGCAATACATAAAAGCAACCCTTTTAGCGGAAAGGGTCTTTCTTTGCCCATGCGAAACTCCCCCTTGAAGTATAGGTCTCAAGACAGTCGCTGGGCCCTTCGCATAACCTATTATATCACAGGTATGGCAAGTTATGGTATCTACTCGTTCTTGTAAATTTCGAGGGCTTCTTCAATGAGATAAATGAGGCTGGGATACACGTTTAGGTTTTGGATATGGGTTTCATCAACCCACAAAATCTCTTTCACTTCGCCAGGCTGAGGCTTAATAGTTCCGGATACTGGTTCCATAAGGTAGTAAGTGACGATTTTCTCCAGAGGTTTTCCATCATCGCTGAAAAACCTATACCTGTGGGAAATTCCAGGAGATACGATTTTGCATGAAAGCCCTGTTTCTTCTCGCACTTCTCTTACAGCCGCTTCTTCACTTGTCTCACCCGGGTCTATATGACCTTTCGGTAGGGCGAAAAAACCAAACCTGTCCTTTATCAGAAGAACCTGGAGCCTTTCCTGGAAGGTGCGGATAACTACGCCTCCTGCGGAAAACTCTGTTCCATGGGGCTTGGAAAGAGCAGCCGTCCGCCAAAACCGGCCTATCTGCTCAGCCACAAATGGAAGAGAAACCTCTGATTTAGACATGGCTGTTTCTACATCGCATGGGCTTAATATAGAAGCGAACACTGCCGAAAACTCAGGGGGGTACTGGGGCAAAATGGAATCGTCAATACTTCCTCCTAACACTACCACGGGAATTCCGCGCCTAAACCCGGCTTTTCCGACAGCGTAGGGCGCCTTGCCCTTTGCAGTTTGCGCATCTAGTTTACCTTCTCCTGTTATGATGAGGTCTGCGCCTTCAGCATCGCTGAAAAAACCGGTCTGTTCCATGACAAAAGTTGCGCCATCTAAAAGACAAGCTTGAAAGAAACTCCATAAAGCGGCGCCTAATCCTCCCCCTGCTCCTGCCATAGGAACATACCTGGGATCGGAGCCTAGGTCCCTTCCCAAAATGCGGCCGTACCGATCCATAGCCCTATCTACTGCTGCAAGTTCTTGGGGCTTCAAACCTTTTTGGGGGCCATAGGTATAAGTAGCGCCTTCTTCGCCTACCAACACATTTTTCACATCAGAGATCCCGATTATCTCGACATCAGAGAAAATCTCAGGAATATCGCCCAATTCCACTCGGCTCACCTGATTTAACCCACATATACCTGGGCAAACATCTTGGCCTGAGGCATCGAGAACCTTTGCCCCTGCTCCCTGGGCCATACCTATGCCTCCATCATTGGTAGCGGTTCCCCCTATGCCTACAATTATCCTTTTTGCTCCCCGATCTGCCGCCCATCGCATAGCCTCGCCTACACCACGACTGGTAGCGGAAAATGGGTCTGGATTCTTACCGGTTAGAAGGGCTAAACCGCAGCACTGCGCGCTTTCAATCACCGCCGTGCCATCTTCTAAAATCCCAACCTGGGCCATTGTTCTTTCTCCCCAGGGACCAGTTACCTCTACGCTTTCTACCTTCCCGCCCAAAGCCTGGACCAACACGTCAATAGTACCGTCTCCCCCATCTGCAAGGGGCTTCAAGGATATTTCTCCTTCAGGAAACCCGCGGCTGAAACCAGAAGCGACCAAGGAGCAAGCTTGGCTGCTAGTGAGGTTACCTTTGAAAGCGTTCATGGCTATAACTACCTTCAAAACAAAGCAACCCCTTCCCCAGCTCTTTTCTCCAGCAAAGAAATATAGCAAACATATAGATTTGGCTTGCTGGTAAACCTTATCCGATTACCGCCCTCATCACCCGTAGCCAGTTGCCACCTAAAATGCCTGAGATCACTTTGCCCGACAGTCCCCGCTCTAAAAGCTCATATGTAAGAAGAGGCAGCAACCCTATGTGATGCAAAGGCTCTGGCCCTGTTCCGCTAAAGCTATCGAAGTCTGTTCCCAAACCTACATGTTCCTCACCGGCCATTTCAATGGCATGAAGGATATGGTCTACTACCTGTGATAACGTACCAGGTTCATCAGAACCTGTAAGGTATTCTGGGTTAAAGGATATACCTACAAGTCCGCCAGATTGACCTATTGCAGCCAATTGCCCATCGGTGAGATTACGAGGATGAGGTAAAAGGGCGTGACAGTTAGAATGGCTGGCCACAAAAGGTGCTTCTGCCATGTCTACAACGTCCCAAAATCCGGCTTCTGAAAGGTGAGAAACATCTATGATTATGCCCAATTTGGCGGCCTCTTCCAGCACTTCAAACCCGAGAGGCGTAAGTCCTCCCCGAGAAGCGGAAAAACCCGCTCCATCAGCCAAAAGATTCCGTTCGTTCCAGGTCAAGGTGAGCATCCTGACCCCTAATCTATAGTACATTCTAAGTGCCTCAATGCTTCCTTCGATAAATTCGCCCCCGCCGAAGCTAAGCATGATCCCTACTTCGCCTGCCTTATTGGCCTCCTCAATATCGGAAGTCTGCAAAACAGGTCTCGCTCCAGGGATCTTGACGATTTCTTCAAACTTATCTATATACTCAAGTCCTTGTTTGACACCGCGTATGGGCCAAATCCTGTCATAAGGAAATGCGGTGAAGATGGCACAATCTACGCCACCTTGACGAAGCCGGGGTAAATCCGAATGGCCCTCTGAGGATTCCTCGTCGAATTTCCTTTTTTCTCTGATTAGGTCAAACAACGTGCCCTCATGCCCGTCGATTACGATAGATTCTTCATGAATCTCTTCGGCTCGTTCTTTCCTAAGTGCTATTTCTTCAGATTCGTCTTCGGCCTTTTTGAAAACAGATTTGATATCCATAATGTACTGCCCCTCTCCGTGTCGACGCATTTAGTGCTTTGTTCTAGATTAATGTATGGTTTTCCTCTTTTCCTCCTGGAGTCTAATCACGTACACCTAGGTGTGGCGCCCACGCTGTCCAATGCTCTCGCTTGCCTGGCTGACTTAATTTGCATGACACATGCTCCAGTTAGGCAATCAGCCTACAGTTAAAACCACCAATGCAAAGCCTTCAGTCACCGAGATTGAAGCCTTTTCCTTCACCATCTCGTTAGACACGCCCAAGGTTGAACCTCTTTTCAAGGTAGCCTCATAAAGAGGAAACTTCAGCCCAGACAAGGTTACACCGGCTACCTCTGAGGTCAGCGGTATGACGCTCACCCAATCGCCAGGCAAACCTATGAATGACCTGGCTGTGTAAGGAGTTTTGTATTCGTCGCTTACGCCATGTACACCGAAAATGATAGAGCGAGTTGAGCATAGTACAACGTCTAGGCCAAGTTTGGCATACGGTTCTAATATAAAAACGTTGGCCAATTCGTGGTCAAGGCGGAAGCCTCCTAAGCCGCCTACAACTAAAGCTGCCGAAAATCCCCTGTCCGAAATGATGTCGAGGGCTACTTCGGTGTCGGTTTTGTCTTTCTCTCGGGGTAGCTTGATTACCTCAACTGGGCGCTCTTTCCTGACTCCTTTTTTCATCGTCCTAAAGTGCTCTAGAACGCTGGGAGACAGGGAGTCAAAGTCCCCGACAATTATGTCGGGGATCACATTGTGCTTTTTCAAAAAGGAAGCTCCAGAATCGGCGGCCACTATTAAGTCAGCGTCGTGGGCGTAGCGTATATCAGGATCTGAAAGCGCTCCACCCGCTACTACAAAAGCGTACCTCGGATCGTGTTCAACACCTAGTCGAAACCTCCTGGGCCTATTACGCGAACTCTCGGGGGTTTTCCCTGATTTTCCCTGTTGAGTTTTTTGTAGGTGCGCGTACAACGCGTACAATCTTAAGTATTCCCAATTTGGGAAACCTGTACGATTATCTATCTTGACTCATCTCCATTACGCTCATGTCCATTATTCCAGTACTCATCCCAAGCTCACTTTCTTCTTCAAAAAAGGCTTCAACACGTAGTTTATAACGACCACCGAAATTATAAGTTCAGGAACGAGATATGAAGCCTGGTACAAAAACGAGTAGAGCCACACATTCATCCCCTCTGGAGCAGATGCCCCAAACCATATTACACCAGCAATGAAGTGGCTTACAAATCTTCCTGTTACCGCAACAGTCGTACCCAGTGCAGGCCTATCTTGAAAAAGACCTGCAAGTCCCAGTAAGCCAAAGGCTAGAATATAATCTAGTACAAGTTGTACTGGGTGAACTACGAAGGGTTCTATAATGAGCTGAACAAACCCGTGGACCGTTCCGGCCAGTAGACCGGGGCCTACTCCGTGGCGCAGGGCAAAAAGAATTATCGGGATCATGCTGCCCAGAGTGACGGAACCGCCTTGAGGTGCGCTGAATATCTTGATAAAACTCAAGACAAGGGCCAGCGCCACCATTAGGCCGCCCTCAACAACTACCTTCAACTTTTCGTTACGCATAAAAAAGACCCTCCATTTCTCGGGGAGGGGCTTATGAACCGCAATAACATGCGGCGCGGTTCTGACTCAGATCTCCCTACGCAGGCATTACCCTGAACAGGTTCGATGGGTCAGGTGCTACTAGCCCTTTCTCAGCCGTTTGGAAACAGCTCCCCGTTGTGCTATTTTAGATTGTATATTATTCAGATAGATAATTAAAGACGGTTGGGTGCGTTTTTTTGTGGGTTGGTGAAGGGGGTGGCGCCTTATAAGCAGAGACTTTGAAGCAGAAAGTTTTGAAGCAGAAACCCCCGTCCCTTTTGCTTCGCCTTTGCTTCGTCAACGCTTCGCTTGAAGCAGAAACCCCCGTCCCTTTTGCTTCGCGTCCCTTTTGCTCTTTTGCTTCGTCTCTTTTGCTTCGTGATATAATTAATACATGAGCATAAGCAACTATCTCGCTATAGCTGACCCCGAAGCCCTGTGTCACCAAATACAGGATTTTATATATGATTGCGTAACTCGCAGAGGAAAAAATGGCTGCATTTTGGGGATAAGCGGTGGCCTCGATTCTAGTGTAGTAGCAGATCTAGCAGTAAGAGCAGTAGGCAAGGAAAATGTAGAGGGTTTGTTTATGCCTGAAAGGGACACAGCGCCTGAAACCTACGAAGATGCCAGGCTCATCGCTCAAACTCTGGGATTGCCTTTGAAGCAAATAGATCTTACTCCAATTCTTAGGCTCATAGGGGTTTACGACTTGGAGCCCTCTACTACATTGGTGCCTCGCTTTTTCCAAGAAACGTACGTTTCCTGGAAGTATAACAAGTACTCTACCAAGGAGGAACCTGCTTTCTTGAAAATACTAAAGGGCGGTGGTGACCAACCTGAACTGTGCAAACACATAGCTTATTTTCGTACAAAACACCGTCTACGCATGGTACTTACATATTTCTACAGTGAACTGAACAATCTTCTGGTTCTAGGTACGTGCAACAAAACTGAAAAGATGATCGGGCTTTTCGTTCCTTATGGCGATAGCGCCTGCGACATAGAGCCTATGAATGGGCTTTACAAAACGCAGGTTAAGGAGCTGGCCAGGTACTTGTCTATACCTGAAAAGATACTACGCAAGGCTCCCTCTCATGATCTAGTGCCTGGACTCAACGACGCCAAGACTGTGCGTGTGCCCTACGATAGGATAGATCCTATTTTGGTAGGACTAGAACTGTCAATGGAAGACGCTGAAATATCTAGACAAACCGGAGCTGACACTAAAGAAATTGAGTACATAAAACGGCTTGTAAAGCTGTCTGAGCCCATGCGGAGTATGCCGGATTCGCCTTGGTGATCTTCATTCTACTCAGCAATACTGAGCAGCTATAAATCATCGCAAGAATGAAAGAAGCATAGAGACCAGCCTCCCATTTGCTGCGACTAGTTTGGAAGCGGGAGAACCGTCCCCATGCTTCAAGGTGCAGTAACCGTGTAGTAGTTCTGTTTGTTCGACTATTGCTTTGTATGTTTTGTATCGTGACTTCTACAAGTTTTTTAGTGCATCTGTGCTTCGTTTTTCGTGCTGCATTGAGATCTAGATTCGTTTTCATGTCCTTTGCTGCTTATGTTGCAACCGTTATTTGTCGTGTTCTGCGTTTTATCTAGATTAAGTGCTACGTTTCAGCTTCGATTTTTCTTGCATTCTTGCCAAATCTGTTTCTACGATGTTTGTACCGCAACCAACTGCTGCAATTCCCGTAGAAATGGTTTTCACCATTGAACGGTAATTACAACAGAATCTTATGGGAAAATCCCTCTGAGTTTCTGAACAGTTATCAAGCGCTCAAGAGCTACTATATAAGCTGCCATCCTCATAGGAATCTTCTTTTCATCTGCTACAGAATATACTTCCTCAAACGCACTTACCATGATTTTCTCGAGATTGTCATTAACGGTCTCAAGATCCCATGCAAGATGCTGCAGGTTCTGTACCCATTCAAAGTACGAAACTGTAACCCCACCTGCGTTAGTAAGGATATCTGGGCTTACTATTATGCCTCTTTCCTCCAGGATTTTGTCTCCCTCAAAGGTAGTAGGCCCATTAGCCCCTTCTACAACCACTTTAGCTTGAACCTCTTTCGCAACATCTGCCGTGATCTGGTTCTCTAAAGCAGCCAATACCAAGAAATCTACCTTAGCAGTTAAAATCCCGTGATTATCAGTGGTTTTAATACCTTCCTGCGTGTATCCTTCAATGAGGTGCTTCGGATGCTTGTCTACATAATCGAGAAGAGCTGGAATATCCAATCCATCTTCACAATAAAGGCCACCTGACACGTCACTTACAGCCACAATCTTTGTACCCGCGTCATAAAGACACTTGGCAGCGTTGCTTCCTACATTGCCAAACCCCTGCACTGCGGCTGTTGATTTAGCTAGGTCCATACCTAGTTTCTTGGCCAGTTCCCTTGTAGTGATAAACACTCCACGTCCAGTAGCTTCTTTGCGCCCGATGGAGCCGCCTGCCTCGACAGGCTTGCTGGTCACTACTCCTGGGCTATACACACCCTTTAAAGTGCTATAAGTATCCATAATCCAACACATCATTTGCTGAGTCGTGTTTACGTCTGTTGCAGGAATGTCTTTTTCTGGTCCGATGAAATCGGCAATTTTAGCTGTGTAGGCCCTAGTGATCCGCTCAATTTCGCCTTGGGAAAGATCAGTAGGATCAACTGTAACTCCGCCTTTGGCGCCGCCGTATGGAATATCCACAACAGCGCACTTAAAGGTCATCCAGGCTGCCAGAGCCCTTACTTCATCCATGTCTACATCCGGATGAAAACGAATCCCGCCTTTGGCGGGTCCTCTAACAGTGTTGTGTTGAACACGGTAACCGGTGAACACACGAACACTGCCGTCATCCATTTTTACTGGGAAATTTACTGTTAGTTCGCGTTCTGGATAGCGAAGCGTTATGTAATCATTCTTGTCAAACCCTGCAATTTCGGCAGCCGCATCCAACTGTTCTAACATGTTTTCAAACGGATTAGTCTTTTCAGCCATGTCATCACCCTTCTTGCTTAATCGTTAATAACTGCTAACCAACTTCTTTACCCACTCAAATCTACTGCCACTTTCTTGGGCTAGTTAAGTAATTGTTACGCGTATCACTAATAGCCCACCAAACTACACTATACAATTTGAAGATCAATTAAGCAAGCCTAATTCAACAAAAAAGAAACCAAATCCAACTCCGCCAAAAAAGGCCCGTTCAGCCCATGAAATAGACGTTCTGTACCCTCGGAAAAATTAAAGAGGCGCAGTACGTGAGGAAGCAAAACCAACAACGAAAAGGGACACTCCCGATTCGTAGTATCCCTTTTCGTTTCAAGTCAGTTTAACTCAGCCTTAGGCGTACTGCGTACCCTTCAGAGTGGCCCACTAAACCCCTAAGAGCTGGTCTATTTTCCTCTTATCGAATCCTATGACTGGATTGCCATCGATCACTATAACAGGGACGCCCATCTGTTTTGTTAGTTCTACCATTTCCTTGGCAGCCTGGACGTCAACTGATACGTCTTTTTCTTCAAATTCGACCCCTAACTGTTTCAAATACTGCTTGGCTCTAGTGCACCAAGGACAAGTAGGCGTCGAGTATACGATTACTTCCTTATCAGCCATAATTATTCACCTCGTCTCGCGTAAGTTATAAGTGTCATCATAATGAAGTGACTCCCGATTTACACTCGTATATATGTTGTACGAAAATGCTCAATATTGCAACACTGCCTATTTGATTTACACGATTAAGCTCACCTCCCCTTAAAATCTGTTTTCCTCATGCATATGGTAGAATTGTGGTAACCCTTAAAACTCGCCAGACTAGGAGGGATATCATGTCATTGGAGTTCAAACTAGTCCAAATAAAAAAGCCAGAAAATCTAAACATGATACTAGGTCAATCCCATTTCATAAAGTCTGTGGAAGACCTTCATGAAGCAATGGTACACGCTGGAGGCAACATCAAGTTTGGAATAAGCTTCCTCGAAGCCAGCGGGCCGTGCCTAGTACGAACCACAGGAAATGACCCTGACCTCATACAACTGGCTGAAGAAAACGCACTCCTTCTTGGAACAGGACATGCGTTCATCATCTTTATGGAAAACGGATTCCCCATAAACGTTCTCAATAACATCAAAATGGTGCCTGAAGTAGTAAACATCTTTTGCGCTACCGCCAATGAGGTCCAAGTAGTAGTCGCCGAAACAGAACAGGGCCGCGGCATAATGGGCGTCATAGATGGTAATTTGCCCAAAGGAGTAGAAGGACCCGAAGACGTAAAGGAACGGCACTCTTTCTTGAGAAAAATAGGCTACAAACTTTGAAGCATGGGGACGGTTCTCGCGCTTCCCTTAAAAAGCGCGAGAACCGTCCCTGTCATCCGCTAATACTTATAAAATCCTTGGCCTGTCTTGCGGCCTAAGTGTCCTTTGTCGATCATTTCCTTAAGGAGCGGACATGGTCTGTATTTGTGTTCATCTAGTTCGTCGGCTAAAGTTTCCATGATCGCGTAAAGCACATCTATTCCGATTAAGTCGGCCAAAGCCAAAGGTCCCATTGGGTGATTGGCTCCTAGTTTCATTGCAGTATCGATATCCTCAGCAGTAGCTACGCCTTCCATAAGCACGTAAGCTGCTTCGTTAAGCATGGGGCACAACAGCCGGTTAACGATAAATCCAGGTGATTCTTTGACTATGACCGGGGTTTTCCCCAGTTCTTCGCACAGCAATTTTGCCTTTTCTATAGTCTCAGGGGCTGTATTTCCGCCTTTTACTATCTCGACCAGTTTCATCACAGGCACCGGATTGAAAAAATGTATCCCCAAAAACCTGCCTGGTTCATCCACCGCTTCAGACATCTTAGTAATGCTCAAAGACGACGTGTTAGAACCTATCATAGTATCTTTACTTACTGCTTGAGATACTTTTTCCAATACTTCTTTCTTTACATCCATATTTTCTGTAACAGCTTCTATCACTACCAAAGCATCCCTCAACTCGCTGTAATCTGCTGAATACTTCAGCCTTGACATCATCTGTTCCTTTTGTTCAGGGGTTATCCTGCCCTTTTCTACTCCCCTACTTAGACTCTTTTCGATCCTTTCATATCCCTTGCGAGCCAGTTCCTCGGTGGCATCGATGAGAACAACTTCATGGCCTGCTACCAAACACGTTTCTGCAATGCCAGAACCCATAGTCCCTGCGCCTATTACTCCAATTTTCTTGCCCATATTTGGCACCTCCTTTTGTTCGTCGAAAAATAAGTCAGTTTCGGCAGGCTCAAAATATTTGACTCCTACCAGTTCATTTGGCAGATACTGTTGCTCTACGTAGTGGCCAGGATAGTCATGGGGATACAGATATCCATTCCCATGCCCTAACGCTTCCGCGCCATAATAACCGGTCCCCCTCAGCGGTAAAGGCACCGCATATGGCGGTTTTTCCCGCACATCTTTGATAGCCCTTTCTATGCCCAGATACGCAGAGTTGGACTTGGGAGCGAGGCATATGTAAACTGTGGCCTCAGCCAAAGGGATCCTCGCCTCGGGCATACCGATGTGTTCTACTGCCCGAAACGCAGACTCTGCGATTACCAGGGCAAAAGGATCGGCTAATCCTACATCCTCGGCGGCACATATCACCAAACGACGAGCCACGTACCTAGGGTCCTCACCTGCTTCTAACATCCTGGCCAGCCAATATAGGGCAGCGTCAGGATCGCTCCCTCTCATGCTCTTTATGTACGCAGAAATTATGTCGTAATGCTGGTCTCCTGTTTTGTCATAGAAGAGAGTGGGGCTTTGAGTCACGTCTAACACTTTTTCCAGGGTCAATATTTTTTTGCCATCGATGACGTCGCTAATATTGTAAAGGGCTTCCAAAACGTTAAGAGCTACCCTGGCATCTCCTTTTGAATAACTGACAATATGGTCGATAACACCATCTTCTATTCTTAGGTAATCAGTAGAGATCCCCTCTGGGCTAATCTCAACCTCAACCTCAGACTCAGTCCTAGATTCACCCTGGGGTTTAGCGAGGACCCCGGAATTTCCTGCAAATAGGCCTCGCTCCCGATCCTTTATAGCTCGCAAAAGTAAAGTTTCTACGTGTGATGGCAGCAATGGCTCGAACCTAAAAATCCTCATTCTAGACAACAGAGGCGAATTCACCGAAAAATAGGGGTTCTCTGTAGTAGCGCCTATTAGTATGATAGTGCCCTTTTCCACGTGGGGCAAAAGCGCGTCCTGTTGCGCCTTGGTAAACCGATGTATCTCATCTAGGAACAAAATAGTTTTTCTCCCCGTTTTCCTAACTTCTTTAGCAAACTCTACTATTTCGCGTACATCGCGCACCCCTGATGTTACGGCAGAAAGTTCCTTGAAATATGAACGGGTCTTAGAAGCGATCAGTCGGGCAAGAGCTGTCTTTCCGGTGCCGGGCGGTCCCCAAAATAGCATAGAGGAAATTCTGTCTTCTTCGATCATCCTGCGTAGCGGTTTCCCTGGCCCCATTAATTCCTCTTGACCCAGGAATTCCTCGAAATCCCGAGGCGTCATCCTGAGAGCCAAAGGAGCCCCTTCGGGAATGAAACCAAACTCATCCATAGACCTGGTTCTCTTTCCCAGATCTTCCCCAACCTCTTTTTCAGGCCCCTCATGGTGCCACAGGTCTTTTTGCTTCATTTTTTCAAAGCATCCCTCACCCTAGATACCGCCTCATCTATATCAGAAGAAGTAACATCATGGTGGGTAACCATCCTCACTACGTAGGGCAAAGACGGATTAACCAACACCCCTATTGACTTCAAGAAAGCCGCAAACCCAAATTCATCCATGCCCGTTTCTTTAATGCCTACAGCCACCATATTGGTCTGCACCGAAGCCATGTCAATTTCCAATCCTGGGATCTGGGAAAGCCCTTCCGCAAGCCGCTTGGCGTTTTGGTGATCTTCTCCTAGTCGATGGACCATTTTCTCGAGGGCAATAATGCCAGCTGCAGCTAAGATACCGGCTTGACGCATACCGCCCCCTAGAAGTTTTCGAGCCTTTCTGGCCCGCGCCACAAAATCTTCAGGCCCCGCTACCAAAGAGCCAACTGGAGCGCACAAACCCTTGGACAGACAAAACTGCACCGAATCTGCATACTGGGTGATCTCTTTCACGTCTACTCCTAAAGCGGTAGCCGCGTTAAAAACCCTAGCCCCGTCTAAGTGGACTGAGATATTGCGTTCCTTTGCTATGTCGTAAATAGCTTTCATGTTCTCAAGGGGCAGCACGCATCCGCCTGACCGGTTATGAGTATTCTCCATGCATATCAGGGTAGTTCTGGGGAAATGAATGTTTACTCCTCGTACAGCCGATTTAACATCGCAAGGATCCATGGCCCCGTACTTACCTGTAATCGGCCTCACCTGCACCTGAGAAAGTACTGCTGGAGCGGCCACTTCGTACGTATAAATGTGAGCCGTAGACTCCAAAATAATCTCGTCTCCCCTTTGCGTCCAGGACATAATTGATATTTGGTTTCCCATGGTGCCTGTGGGTACAAACACAGCCGCTTCCTTGCCTACCATTTCAGCCGCAAGCGCCTCCAGCCGGTTGACGGTCGGGTCTTCGCCGTAAACATCATCGCCTACTTCTGCGTTAGCCATAGCCTCTCTCATTTCCGGTGTCGGCTTGGTTACTGTGTCTGACCTCAAGTCTATAATTCTTCGTGTCAATCAAGGTCCCCCCAATGAATCTTTCAAATGACGCTCTCCCTGCAGAGGGCGTATCCTTTTACTCTTCCTCCTCTTCTTCCAAAAGCCCTCCTATATCCGCCAACCTCTCCACCCATCTTATAAAATCATCTTTGGTGCGCCCTGTGAACTTTTCAACTGGATTGCTGCCCACAAATCCTATGACAGAAGGCAAACTCATAATGCCAAATTTCTCTGCCAATTCTGGCTCTTCGTCTACGTTCACCTTGATACAGTTGATGTTCGAACCGTAAGTATCTCCGATTTCCTTTAGAGCCGCGCTTATCATCTCAGAAATTCTGAGGCACGGAGTGCACCACGGAGCCCAGAAATCTACTATAGACACCCTTGCAGACGATATCTGCTTGTCAAAAGTCTTTGAAGTCCCATCTTCTATTTGTATGTATTTTTCCTGGTCTGCGCTCATCAAACCTTCCCCCTAACATGGATAATCTCTCAGTCTTCGCTTTACATCCTCAAAAAGTTCATATGTCTGCATCTTCGTATTTTCAATGCTCCCCGAATTATCTATCACTTTGTGAGCTCGTTTTACTTTCTCCTCAAGAGGCATCTGAGCCTGAATCCTTTTCATAATCTCGCTTTCAGGGTATCCATCTCTTGCCATTAGCCTTTGAACCTGCACATCCTTATCTGTGGCCACGACCCAGATCTCATCGCACATCTTATCCATACCCGCTTCAAATAACAAAGGCACATCTAACACTACGCACGGAACCTCCTCCGCATCGCAATGTCGGCAAGATATTTCCTCAAGCATACGCCCGATTTGGTCTATGACCAAAGGATGCACTATAGAATTTAGTTTGGAAAGAGCTTCTGGATCGCTGAAAACGAGCTGGCCCAGTTTTTTCCGGTTCAAACTACCATCTTCTAACAACATCTCTTCCCCAAACTCTGCTATAACTCTAGATAAGCCAAAAGAACCAGGTGATGTAACTTCATGGGCCACTTCGTCTGCATTTATAACGTGCGCACCCAATTCTTTCAAATAATTGGAAACAGTAGTCTTTCCAGTACCGATCCCTCCAGTAAGACCGATAACGTACACATTAGATGGCTTCTTTATCATCCCAATCAGACCTCATCCCAACTTTTCCCTACGTCGATCTTAACTACCAGAGGTACCTTGAGCTCTATAGCCCCTTCCATTTCCTCGGTAACAATTTTTCTCACGATCTCTTCTTCTTGGGGCGGAATCTCGAAAATAAGTTCGTCGTGAACTTGAAGCACCATCTTGGAGCTAAGTTTTTCTTCTTTGAAACGCTGGTGGATCCTGACCATGGCAAGTTTGATTATGTCTGCAGCGCTCCCTTGGATCGGAGTGTTGATAGCAGTTCGTTCGGCAGCCTTTCGGGCCACGTTGTTCCTGGAGTTAATCTCAGGTATAGGGCGGCGGCGCCCTAATATGGTGGTGACATATCCGGTCCTTTTAGCTTCTTTGACCATCCTATCCATGTACTCCTTAACCTTAGGATACCTTTGGAAGTACGTTTCTATAAACTGCCGTGCCTCTTCTCGAGATACACCAGTATTGCGGGCTAAGCCAAAATCTGAAATACCGTATATTATCCCAAAATTCACCGCCTTTGCCTTGCTCCGTAGTTCAGGAGTTACTTCGTCTATTGGATATCCGAATATCTCTGCTGCAGTTCTTGTGTGGATATCTTCGTTATTCTTGAATGCTGCAATCAGCGACGGATCTTCTGACATATGGGCCATAATCCGCAATTCAATCTGGGAATAGTCCGACGCCAAAAATAGGTTCCCAGGGTCGGGCACAAATATGCTCCTGATCGATCTACCGTCTTCGTCCTTGACAGGTATGTTTTGAAGATTTGGCTCAGAACTGGAGAGCCTGCCTGTGGCAGTTACACACTGGTGGAACGTAGAGTGAATCCTGCCTGTAAGCGGATTTATGACTCTTTCTAAGACATCCAGGTAGGTAGACTTTAACTTGGAATAATGCCGGTACTCAAGGATTTTGCTAGGCAAGGGATGAATCTCGCTTAGAGTCTCTAGGACCTCGGCATCAGTGGAATACCCTGTCTTGGTCTTTTTTATAGGGGGGAGATTTAGTTTTTCAAAAAGTATATAGCTGATTTGCTTGGGAGAGTCTAAATTGAACTCCTCACCTGCTAACTCGTACGCTTCTTTTTGTATTTCCCCTAATTTCTCAGCAAATTCTGAGCGAAGCGCTATCCCTTTTTCAAGATCAACCCCAATGCCAGTAGCTTCCATAGATGCCAAAACTTCAACTAGTGGGAACTCAACCTCGTGGGCTAGGTTCAAAAGACCATTTGCTTCCAAATCTTCGTTCATATGGGGGACCAGTTTGGCAGCATAGAGGGCGCCCTGAGCTACATGGGATTGATGAGCCTTATGGGCTTCTGGGGTGTTTCTGGCGCTCTTTGGGAAATCATCATAGGAACGGGCCATATCTTGACCTAGATAGTTCTTGACCAAGTCATCGAGCCTGTAAGCAGTTCTAGTAGGATCCAGCAAATAAGCAGCCACCATTACATCAAACTCGAACCCTTGCAGGTCCAAATCCCTATATAACGATATGGTAAACGGCCATTTTTGGTTAAACCCCAATTTTCTAACATCTGAATCCTGCAAGATGGGACCTATGTGCTTCCACATTATATGCTGATACTCGGGATCTTCAAGGTTAAGGGGTTTCCTAAAGTCAGATTCGGAGATCTGTGGTCCAAAATCGATCAAATAAGCCTTTCGACCATCAGAAATTCCTAAAATTTCAGGCCAAGAGAAGTTAGCTACGCTTGGTGCCTCGGCTCCGTAAGGTCCTACGTACATAGATACCTCTCCAGTTTCTTTTATCCTGGATGCTACCTCTTGCAGTTTCGCTTCCGAGTCTACAGTCTCAAATTCTCCTGGAGGTGAAACTTCCTCGTTCTCATATTTGACAAGTCTCTTAAGCAGGCTGCGAAATTCCATGCTTTCGAAATACTCTTTAACCCTGTCCACATCTTTAGGACCTTCCCATCTGGCTTCTTCAAGATCGACATAGCAGGGAACATCACAAGATATTTTTGCTAGTTCTTTGGAAAGAAAGGCTATGTCCTTTTGTTCTTCTAAAAGCGATCTGATCCTCTCAGGCGTGACCTTATCTATATTGGCGTATATGTTTTCCAAGGTACCGAATTCCTGAAGGAGCTTAAGAGCAGTTTTTTCGCCGATCCCCTTTACTCCTGGAATATTGTCAGACGGGTCCCCTGCAAGCGCCTTAAAGTCGGGCACCTGTTCAGGAGAAATCCCCATATCTCTGATAACAGCGTCTCTATCGTATCTTTTGGTTTCACTAATTCCACGCACGAAAATAATTACTTCTCGGTCGTCCTCTACCAGCTGCAAGCAGTCCTTATCCCCTGAAAGAATCGTTACAGGAACGCCTTCTTGACTGTATCGGCAAGCCAGGGTGCCTATTATGTCGTCACCTTCAAAACCTGGCAATTCAACATATGGTATGTTTAAAACCGAAAGAGCCTCTTTCAGCAATGGTATCTGTTCCTTGAATTCCTCAGGGCTTGGTTTGCGAGTTGCTTTGTATTCCTCGAATTCTTCGTGTCGAAAGGTAGGTGAAGGGTGGTCGAAAGCGCATACTATATAGCCAGGTTCCATCTCATCAATCAATTTAAACAGCATTGTAAGGAATCCGTAAACGGCTCCTGTAGGAACACCTTGCATTGTAGAAAGCGGCGGTAGTGCATAGAAAGCGCGATTCGCTAAAGAGTTAGCATCTACAAGCAACACTTTTTCGTTCGCCATTGTGCTATCACCCCTTTGGGATGGCAGTCCAGGTCATCCCCAGTTGCTATCCGCCATATTTCCGCTACATTTGTGAAGTCTTATGTTCTATATCAGTATATTGCTACTTGGGTACGTTCGCAATTTAGGCTACGCGTTTGGACTAACCGCTGCGACGAAACCCTTGAGCGAACAGTTTGGCAAAAAGGAGGATTTCTTGAGTTGGAGCGAGTATAGTATAAGTAAGAAAGGAGGTGGTGCCGGGTGTCAGATAAACAAGTGCTGCTCGGCGCCTCTAATCCTAGCGGGAGGGCCGCCGGGTAGCGCCAAGTGCCCCCGGGGTTTTTCCCCGGGGTTTTCCTTTTGAGCGCGTGAACTACCGCTTACTGCGTGGGCCCTATAGGAACATACCCTACTTATTCAGATACTTATCTACATATTTGGCTGCAAGTGCAACTCCGATTACGCTTTTCGCATCTTCAAACAATATCTCTTCTGATTCGGTCTCCCGCAAAACTTGGTGTCTTACATCTGAAAAAGGCAAACGTACAACCTGGATATCTTCTTCGTCGCCTTTGAGAGGGTTAAATACAAGATCTGTCCCAAGAAATATTGTCATTTGCTCAGTAGAGTAACCGATAGCCGGCCAAAAAGTATATATAGGGCGAAGGTTGGTGCAATCGTACCCCGTCTCTTCTCTCAGTTCTCTCCGGGCCGCTTCTTCAGCAGTCTCTCCCTTATCAACTAATCCTGCAGGTATCTCCAGAGCATACTTGCTGATAGCATATCGATACTGCCTCACCAAGAGAATGTTGAGATCCTGGTCAATAGCCACTATAGCAACAGTGTCTGGTCTCACAACAATTTCTCTAGTAGTCTCTCTTCCTTTTTCAGTCACAACCGAATCCACCCTGACTGAAAGCACGCGTCCTTCATAAACCACGCGCTTAGATACAAGTTTCTCCATTCAATAAACCTCCCCTTACCTAGAAGCAAGATCAGGAGCAAAGGGGACGGGGGTTACTGCTTCGGCGAGGGAGCAAAGGGGACGGGGGTTACTGCTTCGGCGGGTGAAGCAAAAACCCCCGTCCCTTATGCTTCCCTCATGCTTCGCTCATTCTTCGTCCCTTCTGCTTTATATTCTGCCTACGGGAGCGCAGTAAACGGCGTATTCGTTTTCACCGTCTACTCGTATAAGGCTATCCATTGCATCCTGATCGTACGCACCTATTGCACAAGTTCCAAGTCCTAACGCCTCAACTGCCAGGTACAGATTCTGGCATATATGTCCTGCGTCTAGGAGCATAAACTTAGCCGCTTCTTTCCCATATCTCCACTCGCTACGATAAGCCTCAACGGCCCAGATAAAGAAAACTGCAGCTTCTTTTGTCCAAGTCTGGTTTCCTGTGGCTCTGACCGCCTCATCACCTAAAGACGCAGGCGCTTCAATAACCTCCAGTTTGTGAGAAATGGCGAGGTATCTGTATAAACCAGGGTCTAGCCCTTCTACATTCCTAACTACCAGATAAGTCTCGTAGGGATGACAAGCTCCCGCCGACGGCACTGAACGAAAGGTTGCCCTCGGAAGCACCTTCTTAACCCCTTGAGTGGCCCAAAGCACAACTGACAATTCTGATAGGGATATGCCTTCCCCTGTAAACTGCCGCCTGCTAGTTCTGGACGCTATGCAACTAAAAATATCTTCGTTCTTGACGAGGTTAGAATTGGGTTCAGGAAGATCGACCAACGCAAAATCAGGGTTGTGAGGTTTCTCTAGGGGAGGCTGGGGAAGACCCCGCCTGCGACCTGGGGTTACCGGACCTTTAGAAAAACCAGACTTCATAAACTCCCTTCTCGAGATTACTTCGTCCACATTAAAAACCTCCTAAATAAGATGAAACTCTTCTTGCCGTCCGTCAAGGAAATATCCTTTGTTTCCAGTAAACACTATATCTTCTTCCAAGGCTATTGTAATTTCTTGCCCGTGCCATTCTTTTACCTCTTGCCTAATATTCAGCTCCAGGGCATGACAGGTATCTTCAAACAACTCATAATCGCCTCTTCCGGGTACGCCTTCTTGATGATCCCACAATCCAATAGTCGGTCCTGCAGCGTGCCCATGGTATCCGATAGGATGACAATATACGCTGCCTTTTATCCCCTGAGCCTCAGCTTCTTTGAGAGACGCTTGCAAAATCTGATTTCCAGTCCGTCCCGCTCGCATCTGACCCATAACTATGTCTTGCATTTTATTCCCAGTAGCCAATGCACAAACCAATCCCAAAGGAGGGCTGTCCTCCCCAAGTTTGAGAACGTAGGCGTTCTGTTGTACATCGCTTGCAAGGCCTAGGTAGTAAAAGCCCACGTCGCAATGGAGCAAATCTCCAGGAAGTATAGGAGAATTAGGATTTACAGCGCCAACGCCGAACCGTTGAACGTCTACGCTTGGCTGAAACCATGCGTCAAGTCCCATATCACACATGGTTTGCCTCATCCACCAAGCTACGTCCGAAGCAGTAGTAACACCCGGAATAATCACCTTGCGAGAAAATCCTTCGTTAATTATATCGTGACAAATTCGCACAACCTCGGTGTACGCCCATATTTCATGTGCCAGGCGCGTCTCTAACCATCCAAGAGCCAGCCTCTCAGCGCTCCTTACCCGCTCCCTGTAGATTGGTCCTAACGCTTCCATAAGATTCACGTACTCAGAATGGCTTAACCCATCTCCAAATGCGAAAACCTCAGAAACGTTGATGCCTATGGATTTAGGATCCCTTTCCTCTACTATTCGAGCAAGAACGTGCCACTCATCAGGCTCCTCTTCAATCCAAACTGGCTCGTACATGGGAAACAAACCTGTTCTGCCCCGGGCAATGGTGATCTTCTCTAAACCATCGGAAGATTCCCAACCATCCTGTTCTTCACAATTGCCTTTTTCTTTATCTGTGTCATTATTCCGCTCTCGATAAAACACAAGCATGGTACGTCTGCGGGCAGACATCATGGGTTGGGGAAACATGCTCATCATGACAGGATCTTCGTTGTACTCTCTCCCGGAAATGATCCACATGTCAAAACCTTCTCTGTCCATGATGCGAGGCAAAATGGTGCGGAACCGTTCCTCCAACCAACTGTTACGAACTTTAGCCTGTTCACGCAAGGGGATAATGCAGGCGTTTTTCATCAATTACCCTCCTTTTCTAGGTGCCATATAATCTCAACATCTAAGCCTAAACTTAGCGTACTGACGTAAGTCAAATCACCGCGACTGTGACTTCTTAAGGCCTCTTTTGAAAGCCTCAATATATTCAGGTTTCTCATCTAGCCAATATCGACGCGCTGGGACCCCTTTGCTTTCAGGTCGCGGATCTGGGTCATAGTAGCTCCACCAAACGGCTATCTTAATATTCTTATATCTGGGCAAGTTCTCGAACATCTCATCGATCCATGCCTCCTTATCTCCCCCGACTGAACTGCACGCAAATTCCGTAATTATCCAAGGGAACTTGGCGTAAAGATCTTTGTACAAGTGCCACAATCTGTCGTATATTTCAGTAAAAGAGCGCCATTTTTCCCCAGTGTAGTCCTGGAAGTAATCGCCTGTATTGTATCCGGTAAGCCCAATCATTTGCACATATTCGTTCCCTGGATAATAGGCTACGTGAGAATTATATTTGCGCGGAGGATAACTCACATCATTAGGGTTAAAGATCCAAATGGCATTATTTACACCCTCCTCCTCAAAAATACGGTAAATCCTTTGCCAAACCTTTATAAAGATATCAGGATCGCATAAACAGTAGTGACCTGCATAAGGAACCCACGTAGAATTCATTTCGTTATTTAGCCTGAACAAAAATGGATGGCCAAACTCCTTGGCTTGTCTGGCAAAGGCCCTAATTTCGTCGTCTCTAACGCCATCTAGCACTTCAAAATTAGGGTTTTTAGGGGACGGATATGCTACAATCTGGTATGTAAGTTCTACGATTCTACCTTCGTCGTAAGCTTCCTGCATTCCTTGAACGGGAAACTCGTGGCCTAGATACCGGTACCACATTATAACCGGGAACTTGAATTCTAGTTTTGCCTCCACTTCTTGGATTTTTGCTTTTCCCTTAGGGCTGAACGGCTCGGGAGTAAAGAAACCCCAAATAACCTCCTCGGAATTGCAGATTTTTTGGTACAACGCTGCAGTTTCTTCGTTCCACTTGGGAATAACTGGCTCCAAATTCAAAGAATACACCGCCTGCCCTCTAGCTTCTACAGTCTTAAACGACTCAATTATCTGATAAATTGTATCCTTATGAGTTTCAAAAGAAGTAGACCTAAAATATATACTGTAATACGTACGATCCTCAGTAGGAATATATGCGTACGTATATGAGTTTTGCACTTCAGGACTTCCAGGCGCAGGGGTTCGCGTCAGACTATATACGCGGACATCTTTGCCGTTTACCTGTATCCACTTGTCTTCGTGGATAGTCAGCCTATTGGCTTCTATGTATGTAGGATCCATAAAATGAGGGCTAGGCAAACCAGAAAGTAGTTCTTTCACATCAGATTGCCATGAGGTGTCTCTGTAAACCTTCACATCCATTTCTTCATCATATATTCGCACAAAATCTGGACTGTATCTAAAGTCTAGGTTCATGCTCCCAGGATAGGTCAATTCGTAACCTTTAGGGTAGTCGACAAGTCGGTTTTCTGTAGATCCTAGAACAATCTGTTTAACATCTTTTTCAAAATTTGGCGATTGACCCTCAGTTAACAACACACCGTCCTGGTAATAACGAGAGTTCTTCTCTGAAGATCCGGCCGCTTCCTGCGACGTCTCTTCTATTCCATCTTCAGCGTCTTGGGCATCCTGGCTCGGATCATCTGTCTCCACATCTGGCATTTCTTCTTCTGGTTCTTCATAAGACATCCCACTATATACAGGCTGTCCTGATTCGTCTTGATCCTCGGAACTTATATACTTGGTGTTACACCCAGTAGCGCTCAAGCACATGACGAATACAACGCTTAGTATAACAACGGTGTAGATGTATTTCCTAAGACCATGGGGACGTGCGGTTTTTATGCCTGACAATTACTGCAGCTCCTTTCTTACACTTTCAAAAGCAGCCCGTTATCGGGAAGAAAGACCCCCCTTTCCAAGGTTCATACAACATTCACACAAAGAAGGTTTATCCAACTTGCATGCAGAATCCTTCTACACAAGTTCAAATAGGTAAGTTGAAGTAAGCAGAAGTCTTCGTAACTCGCCTGATTCTTCCAGCGCCTAGCCTATTTGTTCCAACATCAGACGATCAACCGCAAGACCAAATTCAATGGTATTAGAGTAGGAGGGACATATTTGAAAAGTTTGAATCTGAATCAATACAGAAACCTGTTTAAGACTTACACCGAACTGAGGGTGCAAGAAAACAGGAGTACTAGGATTTCATTTGTAAAAGGACACAACGTGGCAAATTCACGTTCGGCTGTAAGCGGCGTATGCGCAAGATCTTACAGTAACGGTTCGTGGGGTTTTGCTTCTAGCCCTGAGTTGAATCAGGAAAGCGTAAGTTCGGTCATAAAAACAGCAACAAATAACGCGCTTTTTCTAGATTCCAGGGAAAACAAGAACAAGGGACCTCTTCCTGAAGTTCCAGCAACATCGGAAAACGATTTCTCAACCAAAAAAGCCCGGCTCAGCCAAAAAGACCTTCTGGATTTTGCAAAGGAAATCGATAGGCATATAGAAACAGTTTATCCTGAATTAGCCAGTAGGGTAGTAACCGTAAACTGCCTGGATATGGAGAAACTTTTGGTAACTTCCGATGGTTCGTACTCCCATTCCATGATCCCTAGAGCCTTTATATCGATTGGCATGTCAGTTATGAAAGACGGTCAACCTATAGAGCTTTATCAGCCATACGGAGGTTTCGGTCAATTTGAAGACGTGTTCACTTCACCTTCAGATCTTTTTGATGAATTTGAGAAACAGTACCAAGAACTGATCAAAAAGAGCCAGGGCGTATACGCTGAAGCAGGTGTAAAAACATGCGTGTTAGATGCAGAACTTGCAGGAATCCTTGCCCACGAAGCCATAGGTCATACTGTGGAAGCAGATATGGTATTAGGAGGCTCTGTTGCCGCAAACAAAATTGAAAAGACAGTAGCCAGTCCCCTTGTAACCCTGGTTGACTTTGCCAACAGTTTCAACGGTAACCTGTGCCCTGTCCCTGTCTTCATAGATGACGAAGGCACAAAAGCGCAAGACGCAGTCATAATCGAAAAAGGCATTTTAAGAAACTACCTGCACAACAAAGAGAGCGCCGCAAATTTCGGCGTTTTACCAATGGGAAATGCCCGAGCGTTTGAATTCTCTGATGAACCCCTTATACGCATGAGAAACACCGCCATACTGCCTGGTGAAGACAAACTAGAAGACATGATAGCATCCATTGAAGACGGCTACTATTTAATCAAACCAGGCAACGGCCAGGCCGACTCAACCAGTGAATTCATGTTCGCAGTAAATCTCGGGTATGAAATCAAAAACGGAAAAATCGGCAAGGCTATAAGGGATACCACCATATCAGGTATAGCCTTCGATGTTCTTAAAACTGTAACCATGGTGTCTGATAACATGCACTGGACCAGCAGCGGAATGTGTGGTAAGAAACAGCCTATACCTGTAGGAATGGGTGGGCCGGCCATCAAATGCAAGATCAATATAGGAGGCAGGTAAACATGGCAGATCCCAGAAAAATCGCAAAGAACGGTTTGAACTCCCTGCTCAAGGCAGGCGCAGATAAAGCACAATGCAGGGTTACATTCACTGATAAGCATGAGATGAACTTTGAATTGGGTGAGATAACCCTTCTAAGAACCACCTTTGATACTGATGTCAACCTAGTGGGCATAAAAGACTCGAGAAAAGGCTCTATGTCCATAAACAAGTCCGACGACGCATCTATGGAACGGGCTGCTCAAGAGGCTCTAGCCATAGCAGCGGCTTCAGCTCCAGACGACGCTTACGACATCGCCGAGTATCAGGAGCCCCAGGAGTTCTCAACTGGGAAAGACTCTCCAGACCTGGATAAGATGCACTTACGAGTAAAGGAGTTTATGGATCAAGTAGGAGCTAAATACCCTCAAATAAGTATTATGCAATCTTACGTTGACTTTACCCGTGAGAAAGAATACTTTGTAAACTCAAACGGCGTAGATTTCGTTACGCACAAGGGAGTGTATCACTGCGTAATAATGTTCTCATCCAGGGAGGGAGACAAGGTTTCCTCGTTCAATTACGTGGCGTATTCCCTTAGAGACCTAGAGAAACAATTATTGGATTGTGGATCTATAGACACCCTACTACGACAGTCGGTAGAGCAGATCCACGCTCGTCCCCTTGAAGGTAAATTTGTAGGTGACGTTATCATTACGCCACAATCCATAAACGATGTGCTTTACTTCATCGCAAGCTCAATTTCTGACGGTGCCATCATAGGAGAGACGAGCATTTACAGAGATAAGCTGGGCCAACAAATTGCAAGTCCCACATTCACGTTACACTCGCGTCCGGTCTCAGAAGAGATATGCGATGGGTATTTTGTAACCAGAGATGGTTACGCAGCTCAAAACAGCACTATCATCGACCAAGGTGTTCTCAAAACTTTCCTTCTAAGCTTGTACGGTTCGAAGAAAACTGGGCTAAAGAGGGCAATAAATGATGGTGGCGCTTTCGTCATCGATCCTGGTGACGAGTCAATCAAAGACATAATAAAGTCTGTGGACAAAGGAGTGCTTCTTTACAGATTTTCAGGCGGGACCCCAAGTGACAGTGGCGATTTCTCAGGGGTGGCCAAGAACAGTTACCTGATAGAAAACGGGGAGATAAAGTACCCAATAACCGAGGCCATGATAGCGGGTAACATGGCCGAACTCCTGATGAACGTGACAAATGTATCTCGCGAACAAGAAGATTTTGGGTACACCATTTTGCCTTATGTTAAGGCGTCTGGCATAACAGTATCTGGCAAGTAAATTCCTCGATGTGACCTGATAGTCGTATAGGTGAACATTGGGTGGCGTTAGGTGTTACATTAGATACTACATCAAAGAACTGGTGGGATATTTAAAGTGAAAATACTTCTTCACGGATGTAACGGAAAAATGGGCCAGGTGATAACTGGATTAGTGTCGGATCTGAAAGGATCTGAAGATTTGGAAATCGTATGTGGGGTCGATTCGGAACCTTCAAAGATTCAAAATACCTATCCTGTATATGCTCGCATATGGGATATACCTGATGGATTTCTGGAGGATGCGAGACCTGATGTTATTGTAGATTTTTCCCATCACACTTCAATTAGGGAATTACTGGATTTCGCGTTATCTCGACGCATACCTATAGTAGTAGGTACCACTGGCTTCACTGCCGAAGAAATATCCGCCATCGTTGATGCTTCACACAATATCCCTGTACTCATGTCAGCCAACATGTCTTTAGGTATAAATCTGCTAATCTCTTTGGTTACTCAGGCATCGGCAGTACTCAAAGACTCCTTTGATATAGAAATCGTGGAAAAGCATCACAACCAAAAGGCAGATTCGCCAAGTGGTACTGCCCTTATGATTGCAGATGCTATCAACGCAACCTATGGCAATAAGCTGGAGTACGTGTACGGAAGAAGTCCAGAGACTGGTAAAAGAAACCAATATGAACTGGGAATTCACTCGGTGCGCGGAGGATCAATTGTAGGCGAACATGACGTGATTTTTGCAGGACAAGGAGAGGTTATACAGGTCAGTCACACTGTTCTTTCTAGGGATGTTTTCGGTTACGGAGCGATATCTGCCGCCCGGTTCATTATTGAAAGGGAGCCGGGATTGTACGATATGCAGGATGTTGTAAAGTTTGGCCTTTCATAAAAACATATAGGATATGCAGGCAAGGGAGAATGTTAGCTGCTGGTGATTTCAGGTTCGTTAAGCGCCGTAAAGGAGTTGATCACATGCACCCTTTTGAAAGATTGGGAGTTTTCTACCTTGGTCGACCGTATGATTTAGAGTCCAAGACCCCTGGAGAAGGGCTGGTACTTTACGATTCTAAGGATCTGGTAACACACGGCGTTTGTGTGGGGATGACTGGAAGCGGAAAGACCGGCTTATGCATTACTTTGTTGGAGGAAGCCGCTATAGACGGCATTCCGTCCATAGTTATCGACCCAAAAGGAGATATGGGAAATCTCCTTCTCACATTCCCCGATCTGAGGCCTGAAGACTTTCGCCCGTGGATAAATGAGGATGATGCAAGGAGGAAAAACCTTTCACCTGATGAATACGCCGCTGATCAGGCACGCCTCTGGCGAGAGGGCCTAGCGGCGTGGGGGCAAGACGGAGACCGTATAAGGCGCCTTAAGGAATCAGCCGAATTCGTGATATACACTCCAGGAAGCACTGCAGGAGTTCCTGTGTCCATAGTGAAGTCTTTCTCCGCGCCTCCAAGATCAATAATAGAAGACACTGAACTGCTCACCGAACACGTAAGCGGTACGGCCAACAGTTTGCTCGCCCTTCTAGGTATTACTGCAGACCCGATCAAAAGTCGTGAACACATACTCATATCCAACATATTGTACGAGGCATGGAGTCGGGGTATAGATCTCGATCTGCCAACGCTTATTCAGCAAATTACCTCTCCACCATTTAGTCAAATCGGCGTGGTTAGCCTTGAGTCTTTCTTCCCTGCAGAAGAACGTTTTAAACTGGCAATTCAATTCAATAACCTTCTGGCTGCACCTGGTTTTGCAGCCTGGATGCAGGGCGAGCCCTTAGATATAGATAACATTTTGTATACACCTTCAGGGAAGCCTAAAGTATCCATCTTCTCCATAGCACATTTAAACGACGCAGAAAGGATGTTTTTTGTAAGCCTAATCCTTAATCAGGTATTGAATTGGACTCGTGTCCAATCAGGAACTACCAGCCTCCGGGCAATTTTGTACATGGACGAAATTGCTGGATATTTCCCGCCTGTGGCACAACCTCCTTCTAAAGCGCCCCTACTTACTCTTCTCAAACAAGCCCGGGCGTTTGGTCTAGGGGTGCTTCTCACAACTCAAAATCCAGTTGACCTGGATTACAAGGGACTATCCAATGCCGGTACTTGGTTTATAGGTAGACTCCAGACAGAACGTGATAAGATGCGCGTGTTAGACGGTTTGCAGGGTGCCTTATTATCTCAGAATGTACAGTTTGACAGGCGGCAAATGGAACAGATACTTTCCGGTCTCGGGCAAAGGATTTTCCTCATGAACAACGTGCATGAGGAAAAACCAACAATATTCGAAACTCGTTGGGCTATGTCTTATCTAAGAGGTCCACTCACTAGGAATCAAATAGCCCAGCTCACTGCACAGTCAAAAGCTGCCATGTCAGACCTGGGAGAAAAGGAACCGTCTTATCCTACCGAAGCTGCAACTGCAGGTGCGTTTGTGGGCACTTTGCCTGAACGACCCCAATTCGACGTGCAAGTTCCATACGCTCAGACTGCTAAGATCCCGTCTAAGGATGCTGGCGTTCCAGTGTTGCCTCCAGATATAAAGCAGTATTTCGTCCCGCTCAAGCGAGTAGGTTCCGTTGACCAGTTTATATACGAACCTATGATATTGGGGAAAGCACGAGTAGGGTTTAGAGACACAAAAACCAAAACAGACTACACTGAAGAATATTTGCTATTTGCTCCGCTGGACTACGAAAATCCGAGAGTTGACTGGGAATCGGCTGAGGATATTGGCATCGAGTTCATTGATCTGGAGTCGTCTCCAGTTCCAGGTGTACCTTTCGCTCAGCTTCCTCCTTGGGCATCAATATCTAAGAACTACACGGCTTGGTCTAGAGATCTGGCTGATTGGATTTACAGAACGCAGCAGTTGGAGATCTTAATGAGTCCTACATTGAAGGTATTTTCTCAGCCAGGCGAATCGGAACGTGACTTCCGCATCCGACTGGAACAGGATTTTCGTGAGAAGCGAGACCGAGCAGTTGAAGATCTAAGAAAGAAATATGCAACTAAGATTCAATCTGCCCAGGCAAAAGTTGACCGAGCAGAGGATGCCCTCACAAGAGAAATGCTCCAAGCCAAGCAACAACAAAAGCAAACGGCCATATCAGCCGGGGCCACGTTGCTCTCTTCGTTCATAGGCAATAAGAAACTATCTGCATCTACTCTGGATAGAGCCACTACCACAGCAAGAGGCGCTTCCCGATATGCCAAGGAAAAGAGCGATGTGGAACTTAGTGAGCAAAAGCTTGCCAGGTACGTAGAAGAACTTGAAGCCCTGGAGATGGAGTTAATCGAAGAAACGCAAAAACTGGCGGAACAACTTGACCCAATGAATGAAATTCTTGAGGTGCACGTTATCAGACCGTTTAAGAAAGACATATTTGTGGATTCTGTGGCGTTAGTATGGGTGCCAGTGGAAAGAATGTGATCTTGAGTAATCTTTATATACATCGTATACATGCTTTCTATTGTGCTTTTGGGGAATTCCGTGAATCCCGGAAATTGCGGGGTTTGCGGAATTTCCGGGATTGGCAGGATTTGCGGGGTTTCCGGGATTTCGGGGGTTTGCAGGATCCCTGCGAGATTCCCACATGTAATGTCTTGTAACTCCTGTAGAATATAGTTTTTGCAATGAAAGTACGCACAGGTGGCTTGATTCGCAAGATAATGCTATCTGGCCTAGCCAGAAACATTTATCACGGGTTTGTGAAATATGGCATGTGGATGATGGTACACAATGTGTGATTGATATAGAATATGCGATTCGCTTGTGTTCAGGCATTCAGACAGTCAATTTTGCTTCGATCGCGTGTATCGTTTGCGCGTATCTCTTACGTGTGTTTATTACACATGCAATTTTCGACCATTAATGACATAATAGAGGTTAGCCTTAGGACACCGATTTGTTTCAAGCAATACTTTAGGATGACTTGCTAGAGTAAGCAGAGAATGAACTGTCAGGGCGATTTTTGTGCTGAGCAACCACACATGTCATAATGGTATGCACAAAGTTTTAGGTGCAAGAGACGTAAAACGTATGGGATAGGTAAAGATACGTGAAGATACGTGAAGATACGTATAAGAAAGGAGACGTGATCGTCAAGCTATGTTGTCAAAATCTAAGATCATGGCGGTCCTTGTGACCTTTAGTTTAGTTTTGGTATTGTTGATGGGCCTCCTTGAGACCCAGATGATTCAATCTTACTTCCTGGATTATTCCGTAGAACAGCTTACATATAGTTTAGACCAAATAGCGACATCGTTTGCAGAATTGGAATTATCCCCAAGCGACGAGGACATAAGTGATATAGCCTACTGGATATATTACAACACAGGCCTGCGAGTTCTTATCACAGATTCCGAAGGCGAGATCGTGGCTGACTCGTCAGAGGAAGACTCCCTCGTAGGCGAATCAGTAGATCCAAAATCCATATCGGCTACTGTACAAAATGGGGAATTCAATTCGTTCAAAATTCCTTCAGCCGGTAAAGGTCAAATCGCAGTCGCAGGTCCGTGGCAGACAGGAGAAGTCATTTCAGGAGCTCTCCTCCTTATAGGACCTTTACAAACATACGCCAAAGAAGGAGTCCGAGACCTATCACCATTTTTCGTGAAAGCAGGCTGTGCAACCTTGATAGTCGGCATAGCAGCCTCCTTCTTCCTTTCAAACGTACTGCAGAAGCATGGGGACGGTTCTGATGCTTCCGTGCGAACCGAAAGAGAGGTTTTGGTTGAGTCTGCACTGCCTGAAGAAGTACATGAGAAGACATGCGATGAACTCTTAGACGAATCCTTGACCGAAAAACCTCCTGAGGAGACACCTGATGAAGATGTAGAGGAATCGTTACCCGAAGAATGAAACGAAAATAGAACGTAGAACGTAAGGGGAAACACAGACGGAAGCGTAGGAACCGTCCAGATGTTTCCCCTTCTTTTTACTCGATTCTAATCGGTTCTAAAAGGTGAAGCAGAAACCCCCGTCCCTTTTGCTTCCGTCCCTTTTGCTTGCCTTTTGCTTCGCTTCTGCTTCGTAAAACGCACATAAATAAGGCAGCCGCTAGGCGCGCTAGCAGCTGCCTCGATGACGTAGTGCTAAGACCGCTATCCTGAGATACTTTGTATATATTCGTTTAGTTTTTTTACAAATTCTTCTGCGTCTTCTTTCCCTGTTCTCTTCAAGAGTTCTCCAAGGGATGATGGGTATGCGCCAGAGCACGAAAAGGGACTAACTCCATTCTCAATGAAGAAACTCATGGTCTCAGGGAATTTGTTCAATATTTCCTCTACTAGCGTATCCAAAGTAACCGTCATTTAATATAATCCTGCCCTCTCTTCGGTCATGCTAATCATAATGCTCTTTTTCTGAGTATAATGATCCAGTATCATCAAATGGGTTTCTCTACCAATTCCCGACTTCTTGTAGCCGCCAAAGGGCACGTGAGCGGGAAGATTGTTGTAGTCATTGACCCACATACGACCAGTTTCTATGCCCCTGGCTACCCTAAGCGCTCTATTAATATCTTTAGTCCAGACGGCTCCGCCCAAGCCGTACTCGCTTTCATTGGCCAGTCTGATTACTTCCTCTTCGTCCTTGAACTTCAGGAAGCATGCAACAGGACCAAAAATCTCTTCTTGGGCGACTCTCATCTTGTTGTCCACATCTGCCAGAATAGTCGGTTCCATGAACGCCCCTTTGTCGAGGCCGTTCTCAGTAAGACGTTTGCCTCCACATGCCAGTCTAGCCCCTTCTTCCTGGCCGATCTTGACATAGCTAAGAATCTTTTGTAGCTGCAATTCATTTATCTGTGAACCCATCATCGTATCTTCTTCCCAAGGCAAACCAACCTTGACTTTGCTGAAGGCATCAACGCAGTCCGCAAGGAATTCATCATAGATATCTTCATGAACAAATACTCTTGAACCGGCGCAGCATACCTGTCCTTGGTTGAATAGTATGCCTATCTGTACTCCTTCAAGTGCTTTGTCTCGGGGGCAATCAGGGAAGATAATATTGGCAGATTTCCCGCCCAATTCGAGAGTAGCCGGAATCAGTTTTTTCGCGGCAGCTTCTGCTACCGTGTACCCTACTTCAGTAGAGCCAGTAAACGCAAGTTTCCTAAACCCGGGATGCTCCAGCATATACTGTCCTGTGGTCGCACCGCTACCCGTGACTATGTTAACAACACCTGGTGGTAATACTTCGTTGATGAGTTTGCCTAATTCCAAGAGGCTAAGAGGAGTTAGGCAGGACGGTTTGATCACCACAGTACACCCTGCTGCTAGAGCTGGAGCCAGCTTCCATGCAGCCATCAGCAAAGGAAAGTTCCAAGGAATAATTTGACCAACTACACCAATAGGTTCGCTCAGAATAATGCTAAGTGTATTTTTATCAATCATTACTGCTCTGCCTTCATCAGCCCTTATCGCTCCTGCAAAATAGCGGAAATGGTCAGAGCTTAGGGGAACGTCGATGGTTCTTGTCTCGCGAATTGGCTTTCCATTGTCCAGAGTTTCTATTAAGGCTAGTTTTTCAGCATTTTCATCAATTAAATCTGCAATTTTTAGAAGGATAGAGGATCTTTCCTGGGGGCTGACATCTTTCCAAGTCTCGAACGCCTTCCACGCAGCTTGTACTGCCATGTCCACATCTTCTTGTGACGCCTGAGCACACGTTGCCAGTAAAGTACCGTCGGCAGGGCAGTAGGTTTCAAAGGTGGCGCCATCTTTAGCATCAACCCATTTCCCATCGATTAGCAACTTGTAGTGACTATCTATGGGTCTTTCCAACTGAACTCTCTCCTTTCTTTCATTAACCTAGATCTTTTCTTAACCTAAAATCATAGGCATTTTACCCGCAATACCCATCATCTTCGTCCCAATATATATTATACCCAACGCATATTCGATCAAACAACCTATGAATTGCATATATTACCGTTCAACACTCCTCCAATTCCACATTGCGCCAAAACGCACCTACGAAATTCAAGTGATAATTAAGGTGAAGTCACCGTTTTTTCCTGTAAGTGGTAACTGCGTCGCAACTAGATGGCTACTAGGTCGCAACCCACATTTGGAAAGGCCCATTGGTTCCAGGTGCAAATGTCCCTACTTGGCATCTGCACATTTGCGAAAAAACAGCCAGGTCGAGAAGGAATCAAAGGTTCGTATATTGAAATATCTATGGCGGTTTATGGCGACGTCCTATGTCGCCCATACTTTGTAAACATGTCTCAACTGGGCTTAGGCAGTTTTGCCTCCCAGTTTGAAAGCATGCATGAAGAATAGGTGCCTTTTAGAACACCCCTGCGACGTCAGAAATGGCGGAAAATCGCTACTCTGCGTGACAGGGAGCGTCGAGCATGCAACATGGTTCGATGGACTGAGCCACGAGCGAAAAAGCCAAACGCTGACTAGCAAAATGGGTGCAAAAAATAGAATCAGGAGGTAAAGAAATGAGCAAACAACTTCATCGTTCAGAAGTGCCGCTAGAGGAAACATGGAACTTAGAAGACATCTTCCCTACCAAAGACGATTGGGAAAGGGAGTTTGCCGAAGTAGATGGCTTAATTGAGTCGGTAACAAAGTTTAAGGGCAGACTAGGGGAAGGCCCAGATATACTGCTCCAGTGTCTAGAAGCCCAGGAGAATCTTATGATAAGGCTGTCGAAAGTGACATCCTATGCTTCGCTGCATCTTTCGGCTGATGGAACCAACCCAGAATACCAGCAAATGGCAGGACGAGTTTCATCTCTTGCCACCCGCGTAAGGGCTGAGATGTCTTTTATAAGGTCGGAAGCGTTGAACCTCCCTGAAGGGACTCTCGAGAAATACCTCGAGGAAGAGCCAGGGCTGGAACCTTTTCGGATTATGTTGGAAAAACTCATAGAGAGCAAACCCCATCGATTGCATCCGGAAACAGAAACCGCCCTAGCAGCTTTAGGCGAGGTCCTGAGCGCCCCAGGAACCATCTATGAAACATCCCGTACTGCAGACATGTCATTTCAACCTGTTACAGATAGTAAAGGGAACCTTTTCCCAATGTCAATGGGCAGATACGAAACCGCAGCAGACATAGTATTGAGGCGTAACGCCTACGCTGAAACCACCCGGGTCCTCAAACAATACCAAAACACATACGGAGCAACTTGGGGAACTGAAGTAAAGAAAAACGTGACCATGGCCAGGCTCAGGAATTACGAGTCTGCCATACACATGTTGCTAGATCGCCAGGAAGTGACCATAGATATATACAACAATCTCCACGATATAATCTTGACCGAGCTTGCTCTCCATATGCGCAAATACGCAAGACTGAGGAAAGAAGTACTAAACTTGGACAGAATGCTTTACTGCGACATAGAAGCGCCCTTGGATCCAGAATTTAATCCTAAAACCACGTGGGAAGAAGCAACAGAGATGATCATAAATGGGCTGTCTGTTTTAGGGCCTGAATACACAGAAATCATGGAAAACGGGTTGAAGAACCGGTGGATTGACCGGGCTGATAACGTTGGCAAGAGAACGGGTTCCTTCTGCAGCTCGGTCTACGGGGTTCATCCGTACATCAGCACCAGATGGCACAACAACCTGCGCGAAGTTCTCACTATCGCGCACGAGCTGGGACACGCGGCGCAAGGGGTTTTATCTCAGAGGTATCAAAGATTTGGAAATACCAGACCAACGATGTTTTTCATCGAAGCACCTTCTACCATAAACGAAGCCCTGGTTGGAAACTATATCCTTTCTCAGACTACTGATAAAAGAACTAGGCGCTGGATTTTAATGGAATTCCTAAAAAGCTATCATCACAACTTTGTCAGGCACCTGATCGAAGGGGAACTCCAGCGTAGGGCGTACCCATTAGCTGAGAAGGGGCAGCCTATAACCGCTGATGTGCTCAACAGATTACAAGGAGAGATACTAGACGAGTTCTGGGGCGGTGAAGTGGAAATCGACGAGGGTGCACGTTTGGTCTGGATGCGCCAAGCCCACTACTACCGTGGCCTTTATCCGTACACCTACTCTGCAGGGCTTACAATCGGTACCCAGGTTGCTCAAGCTATCCAAGAAGAGGGAGCGCCGGCCGCAGAAAGGTGGGTAGAAGTTCTTAAGCTGGGAGGGACCAAAAAACCGCTCGAACTCGCCAAACTTGCAGGGGTAGACATGAGCAGCCCAGAGCCCATACGTTCAGCAGTAGAGTACGTAGGCTCCCTAATCGACGAACTCATCGAACTATTTTGAGCATCGGTTTGAGCATGGGGACGGTTCTCCTGCTTCTTTCGGGTAGAAGCATGGGGACGGTTCTCCTGCTTCCACTGGCTATTTGGCACGTGGTGCTAGGAGCGTGGTAGGCGCTTGGGATGATTGGATATGATCAGGGATGGTTCTCTTCTTTCGACGTGACTAAAAAGGCAATCTAACGAAAAGAACCATCCCTTTTGTTTTTCTACCTAATGCCCCTTCATTCTCAATAAGTTGCGAGCCGTTACTGATCTGCTGTCTATATGTTCTAGATCTCCTCCGGACTTCTTTGAGATATGTTGCGAGCCGTAGCCGTTATGAATTGAAAATCTTGATCTCAATGTGGAGCAAAAGTGCTGAACCACTACGGCTGTGGAGGGTAGGAGCCACCTTACTGTTTTTCTCGGCTTATGAAGAAAAGGAGAAGCAAAAACCCCCGTCCCTTTTGCTTCCCCTTCGCTTCCCAGCTCGAAGCAGTAACCCCCGTCCCTCTTGCTTCTCTTGCTTCTCTTGCTTCTCTTGCTTCTCTCGTACCTATTGCTTCCCTCTTACTCCACCCTTTTTGTTTAGCCCGATTCATCCTTCTAATCCGGCCGGCTATTTATTACTTGCTTCCTAACATAAGAAGAAGTGCTAGCTCTCAAAAGAGCGCTGTACGACATGGTAAAAGTGAGCACATCACCAACAGCAATCGGTTCTTCAACGTCCTCCACGTCGCATACCAAATGATCCGAAGATGCCCCTAAGATTTTAACCCCTTTCATCAGAGGGGTAAGCCCTGTAGAATCCACATCTTGGCGACCTACTGCCAAAAGGGCCCTTCTCCGTACACCCCAATCTTCAAAAACAGGCACGTCACCAAAAGCGTCTTGACCGATCTCACCAAACGGCTTTGAGGGTTTAGATTGTACCTCTATAGTTTCAGCTTGCAGCAAAAAAGCATCTTGAAAGCATCCCGGAATACTTTTCCGGTTAACAACCTCTCTACCAAGGAGAATCGCTTCGCCCACGCGAAGCTCGGTGACACCTTGAGGCATTTCACCGTCGAGTAACATCATAACGTTAGCAGATGCACCGCCTGAGACCCGAGATAGGATCAACCCAGTGTCATTCTCAATTTGCTTCCTCACTTCAAGCAACCAATTCATTTTATCTTTAGTAGGAATAACGCCTCCGAAGCAACCCCAATTCACACCTATGCCAATCAACTCAATCCCTGGCACGCTCGCCATTTCCCGGGCTACCTGAGAAGCCTTCTCAGGCATTACACCTTCCCTCAAATCCCCTAGTTCTATCATCAACACAACCTTGTGGATTTTCCCTATTTTCGAGGCTTCTTCGCCTAGCCGCTTAACAGTAGCAACCTCGCTGTTAAGGCTCGTATCCGCATATATTACTGTTTCGGCACACTGAGAATATCCAGGCGCCCTGATTAGAACGGTTTCCCCTTTGTAGCCAGTTTCTCTGACCTTACGCAAGTTATCTACCCTCGAATCACCTATGGCCTCGACTCCTCCGGCAAGCATAGCGTTTACAACTGCAGGATGAGCGCATGTGCCTTTGGCCACACCCACAATTCTTACGCCGTACTTCCCTGCAAGCTCTGTAATTACTCGAGCATTATGCTCGACTTTCCCAGTATCTATGACTAAACACGGATAACTCATATTCTCCCCCCTTCATAAGCGAAGCAAAATGAAGCGAAATGAAGCAAAAGGGACGGGGGTTTCCGCTTCGCCCTCTCTCCGCCGTCCTTCCTACCCTGTAAAATCCAGAATAAGACTGCTTCTCACCGAATGCCGTTTGCTCACAATGCAATTGCGTTCCAGGTGATTTCCAGAAATCTGCTAATCTGCGCTCCCCAATTTCGCTTTCGAGCATACTTACACCCTAGTTCGTGGATCCGAAACCCAGAGCCCAGCCCCCATCCCAATACGGCAATCCAAAATTCCAAACTCAAACTCAGATCCGATTCTGCACCCCAACAGGGCAATCATCTCTATACCCGTCCTTACCCGCCACACGCGCCCCCGTGCTTATCCCTCTTCCCCATTCTCAGACCCCAAGAAGTTTCTCAGCCTTAATCACCCACTCTGGATCGCGCAATAGAGCCCTTCCAATTCCCACCAGATCCGTTTTCTTCTCCTGCAGAATCTGCTCAGCAAAATATGGATCTGTTATACCACCTGCCACCAAAACTGGGATGTTTACATGGTTCTTCACTACTGCGGCAGCCGGCACATAATACCCTGGAGGAGCGTCTTTTGGACGAGAGCCAGCAAAGGCCCCTGAAACATCTATAAGCGCCACTCCAGCATCTTCCAACATAGCAGCCACAAAAGCAGCATCCTCCGGCACGATTCCTCCTTCGATACCATCCACAGAGCCTAGACGCACAAATATTGGGAAATCCTCCCCAACAGATTCCTGCACATGTTCGACAACCTCCAGTAAGAACCGAGCTCGATTTGATAGGCTTCCACCATACTCATCTGTGCGCTTGTTCGTAAGAGGCGATAAAAACTGATTCAAGAGATAGCCATGAGCAGCGTGAACTTCTACTCCTTGAAATCCTGCATTCTTAGCTCGTCTTGCCGCCAATGCAAAGTCATTGACTGTTTTCGCTATGTCTTCACGTGTCATGTCCCGCGGAATTACATTCCGACCCGGTACTGGAACTTCTGAAGGTCCAAGAGGTATGCTACCAGTAACTTCGACGCTTGTAGCCGCTCCTGCATGACTCAACTGGATAACGGCGAACGCTCCTCCCGACTTTATGGCCGCAGCAAGTTCCTCGAATCTCGGCACTGCATCATCACTATCAATACCCAGTTGCCCTTTATGGGCCTTACCGCTCTTATCAACGTATGTATGCTCCACAATAACCATGCCGACACCATTTTCTGCACGCCTAGCGTAGTGAGCAATAGTTCCATTACTCGGCATCCCATCATCAGATACCGAACCACCTGGGCCCTCGATGGCTGTCGCCATTGGCGGCATTACCACCCTATTCCTAAGGTAAATATTTCTAAATGTGAACGGTGTAAAAAGTAAGGCCATATCACCCATCTCCTTATTTTGAGACATATTGTGAGACATATTTGGAACTATACTTGGAAGCATGAGAACCGTCCCCATGCTTCTGCTAATTCCACGTCTTGAGCTCCTCGACGAAGCCCCAATCACATGAAGCGATGAATCGGGCTAAGACTTTGCCTGCATCCTGGACATCTTTGACTGACAGGGTTTCGACGGAAGTATGCATGTATCGCTGAGGGATTGAAATAAGTCCCGTTGCAACTCCTTCTCTTGAAATATGAAGAACGCCGGCGTCAGTTCCAGTTCCTGCTGGAGCTACTTTCTGCTGGAGGCTTACGCCGACCTCCCCAGCCGCTTTTCGTAGAGCATCAGCGATTTTAGCGTGAATAGTACTACCTATAGTTATGGTCGGACCCTTTCCAACAAACGTGGTTCTATGCTCGGAAACCCCTGGGGTATCACCCTGGCAGACATCTATTGCAATTCCGATGTCGGGACCGATAGCATAGACCGAAGCAGCAGCGCCGCGAGAGCCAACTTCCTCTTGGGTGGTAGCGACGGCATAGACGTCTGCGCAAACTTTGTACTTCTTAAGTTCGTCCAAGCAGACCAACATAACGGCAACTCCAGCACGATCGTCTAAGGACTTGCCTGCCATAAGACCCCCCATAAGTTCCGTTACTTCCCTTTTATACGTAGCAACATCGCCCACCCTGACAAGTTCGCGAACCTCATGCTCAGGTAGGCCTGTATCTATAAACAAGTCTTCAACTTTGTGCGGTTTTTCAAATTCTTCGCGTGACAAAAGATGCGTAGGCTTGGTCCCAACTATCCCAGTTAGAGGCCGCTTACCGTACACGACCACTTCGTGGCCTGGCAAGACCCGTTGGTCAACTCCGCTAGTAGTAAATCTTAAGAAACCCCCATTTTCAATCTTCGTGATCATCAATCCTACTTCGTCCATGTGACCTGCCAGCATGATCTTGGGGCGAGGTTCTGAACCTTCACCTTTTTTGATCCCAATCACGTTGCCTAATGCATCTGTCTGAATCTGATCCACAAGGCCGCTCATAGAATCTTTAACTATTTCTGATACATTCATGTGCTCGAATCCTGAAACGCCGCAGGATACGGAAGCTTTCGTGAGAAACTCTTTGATATTCAAAAATAGTACCTCCTAACCGTAGTTAACCAAAACCACGATAACAATTCGTCTAGTTAGTATTCATTAAACCGGGTCTGGACTCCTTCCTAGCACACGCACAGAAACTGAAAACGCTATCCTGCGGATTTTGCTGAAAGACATGGGTTCATATGCTTCCATTCATACATGTGCTTTCAAGGGAAGGTAGGATCTAGATCTGTCATCTGTTAGAGGAAATATAGGCGAAGCAAGAACCCCCGTCCCTTTTGCTTCACTTGCTTCTCTTTTTGCTTACCGCCTCCGTTTGCTGAAGCAAATACCCCCGTCCCTCTTGCTTCACGCTCTCCGCTCTCTGATGTTGAAGCAGAAACCCCCGTCCCCCTTGCTTCCCCTTTCGCTTACCGCCTCCGCTTGCTGAAGCAAATACCCCCGTCCCTCTTGCTTCCCCTTTGCTTCGTTTTGCTTTGCATTGAACGAGTGAATATGAGTAAACTAGTGAGTAAGTGAATAAATGCGTGCTCCAGTTGACGAATGTTGATGAATTACGCGTTTCTTAAAAGTGATGCTTGTGTCTGTGATGTCTGTTAAGAGGTGAGCTCTAGGTGGATCCTGTAAAGCTTTATGCCGGCATATTGAAGCAAAATCTGGATAACCCTAAACGAGCCAGCAAAATGATTGATTTCGGTTTGGCTGTGGCTCACCTATACGTTTCTATCTTTAAAGACAAGAGAGTACCTAAGTCGTTCCAGTACCTAAACCAATACGCTATTAAAATCGTAAAAGACGCATTAGCTCATCCGGAAAACTCGGCGTGGGTGAACCTTTTTGCCCCTACTGAACTCGTAACTGCCATGGATATCCATCCGTTATTCATGGAAGCCTATTCATCTTTCATGGCAGGCTTTTTCATCGAGGACCGCCTTGTGGATACGGCGGAATCCCAAGGTATCTCAAATACCCTGTGCAGTTTTCATAAAACATTCCTCGGAGCCAATGAGCTAAGCATTGTGAAAAAACCTAAATTCATGATGACCACGTCAATGATATGCGATGGAAATATACCTACCTTCAAATACCTGGCTAAAAAACATTCTGTTCCTCTTTACGTTATAGACGTCCCTTACTCATATTCGGAAGATGGAGTTTCGTACGTTAAAAAGCAGCTCATAGAATTAGCCCACGAACTGGAAAACTCGTTCAATAGGAAGCTCGATATCGACAAGTTACGAGAAGTAGTCAAGACAGAAAATGAAACGCGTGCCCTTATGAGAAAGTATTTGGATTACGCAGGTCAAAAGGCTGTGGTTCCTACAATGACCTTCGAAATGTACATGCTTTTCACCTCGCACGTGCTAATAGGGAACCCAGAAGTTCTAAAGTTTTATCAAATGCTGTTAGATGACGTAAAACAAGCCCCTGATAGAACTGGCAAAAGCGTAATGTTTGTCCATCTGGTCCCAATGTTCGAAAAGAATTTCGAACGATATTTTAACTTCAGTGATAAACTTCACATTGCAGGATTTGACTTAAACTACGATTTCCTAGGTGAGGTAGACGAAAAAGACCCGTTTAGGGGAATGGCAGAAAAACTCATACTTAACTCTCTAAACGGCAAGGTAGATAGAAGGCTCTCTCTTATAGCAGAATTGATAAACAAGCTAAACCCCGACGGGATCATCCAATTCTGTCATCTCGGCTGTAAACAGTCTATGGGTGCAACGTTCATAATAAAGAATCTAGCAACAAAGTTAGGATTACCGTTTCTGCATATTGACGGGGATTTTGTAGATAGAAGAAACAACCAAGAAGGACAGAATCGAACTAGGCTCGAAGCTTTCCTAGAAATGCTTTAAAAGTTGCGTAGCCATGTTCCTGCTATCATTGGTCATGGGGACCTAGATCAGTGAGAGCTAGGAAGTATAGAATCGTAAACGAACATAGGACAGGGGATGTACGAGAAACGCAAAAGATGAGCGCAAATGAGAACTACGAATGTAAATGCTATAAATTAAGAAATAGGCGAGTAATGTGAACCGAGTAATGTGAACGCTTGCGGAGGCTATAAACTTGGTAGGATATATCTGCAAATACACACCTATAGAGGTAATTGAAGCGTTTGGAGAAAAGCCCTTCAGGCTCGAATCAGGATTCAAATCTCATGAACGAGCAGAGGCCCTGCTCCACTCCAATGTATGCAGCTATGTGAACGGGGTGTTGGAAAACATCTTGGAAACCAATATCCAAGAAGTGGTTCTCACATCTTGCTGTGATAGCGTATGCCGCCTTTACGATGTTCTGAAAGGAAGAATCCAATTCGTCTACATACTCGATCTTCCGTCGAAAAAAGATCCGTTGGCAGTAGAACTTTTCCGCAAAGAGATAGAAGAATTTATCAGATCCTACCAAGCGTTTAAAAAGAAATCTTTTGACGAAAAAGAGTTCATAAAAATTTTAGAACGCAAAAAAGAAGATGGGAAAAACAGCCAATACCAGCCTAACAATATGGACCAAAAGATAGCGATATTGGGCGGTAGACTTGAGGACGAGATAATCGAAAGGATCAAATCATCCTGCACCCATAATATCGTCGATTTCACCTGCACTGGCCAAGAAAGAACTTTCAGTATCAAAAAAGAGTCTGACGTACTCACAGACTACGCAGAAAGTCTTCTCAACTTCACCCCCTGTATGAGGATGGCCGAGGACCGTGATAACCTAATCGACCAAAGTTTCTTTGGCGTAATATATAACACGGTAAAGTTCTGTGATTTCTACTCATTTGAATACGCTCAGCTCAAAGACAAAATAGACGTCCCTTTGCTTAAGATAGAAACTGACCACACCGATGCAGAAAGCGGCCAGATTCTGACCAGGATAGATGCTTTTTTGGAATCCACAGGCACGAAGAAAAGTGACGCCCGTGATGCCAGAAATACAGCCAGTAGAATTACCACGTTTGATACAGGTGCCACACAAGACCCGGGCAAGCTTGCCCAAAAAAGCGCAAAACGAGATGAAGGGCAAAAGGACAGAAATCTCGGCTATTTCGCCGGAGTCGACTGCGGGTCAACCACTACTAACGTGGTCATAATCGATGATAAAGAACAAATCGTATCATATGAAACTATCCCTACTGGGCCCAAGCCCGTGGAAAGCGCGTCCAATTGCTTCCAATTGGCCTTGAAAAACGCAGGGCTTGGCGAAAAAGACATCGCCTTCATAACTGCAACTGGATACGGTAGAGTCAGCATTCCATTTGCACATAAAATCGTTACCGAGATTACATGCCACGGAAAAGGCGCCTCCTTTCTCGATAACTCTATAAGGACAGTCATTGACATCGGTGGACAGGACAGCAAGGTAATACGATTAGATGACAGGGGCAAAGTCTCGGATTTTGTGATGAACGACAAGTGCTCTGCAGGAACGGGCAGATTTTTAGAGGTGATGTCGAGGACGTTGGGCATACCCATCAACGAAATGGCAGAAATTTACACTCCGTCAAACGAGGATATTACCATAACTAGCATGTGTACCGTGTTTGCAGAATCGGAAGTGATCTCTCTCATCGCTCAAAACAAAGACGAAAAAGACATAGTATACGCCCTTAACAAGTCCATTGCCTCAAAAATCGTATCGCTGGTGGATAGAATAGGGAGACAAAGCAGGTATATGATGACAGGAGGCGTAGCTAAAAACAAGGGAGTAGTAAAAATCATAGAAAACAGGCTCCAAGAGCCTGTGGTAGTTCCTTTTGAGCCGGAAGTCGTTGGCGCGTTAGGGGCTGCTCTCATTTCCCTTGAACAATCCCTTGAACAGTAAGGTGCGCTAAAAGGTGGGCTAATACTCGCATGGGACTCGCTGAACCGTGCCAGTTCGCCAATAACCATCACAACGATGTTACCAACCACCTAACCAATAACCTCAGATGTATTAATCCCCGTTATTCCCCCAATGTATCCTTGACGTTCACCTTTCTCAAATCAGGCACAAGATGAACCCAGATAAGCCCTTCGTCCAAGATAGGCTCCCTGCCATTTATGTAGAGCATAAGGGGTTCTTTAAGGGAAGGCTTTTCCCAAGTTCCCTCTCTCATCACGCCATTTGAGAAGAATAAAGCTTCTCCCTCTCCAGTAACATCCATGTCCACTTCAATAAGCTTCCCCACAGGATAGGTGGTTCTTACCTGCAAAAACACAAGCGCCTTTGGCGCAATAACCTCATCTTTGTCGCCTACATGCTCCTCTCCGTTAATATAGCGGCGGTAACCTGACTCTTCGTAGAAATACTCAACCAAATCGGGATACTTGGGATTATTTGAAAAATCGTAGGCCACGTAAAGCGAAGGATCCCCCAAAAGGGTGCCTTTTTGAGAAAAGACAGGCAAAGAAAGGTCATATCCCCTTCTAGAGGCACCGTCTACTAGCTTATCTGTAGACGTATAAAGATTGTCGGGAGCCGATCTATCGCTACTTCGCCAAAAACATTCTCCTGCAGTATATATCTCATCTAGGCTGTGTATCTTTTGCGTTCGTATAATCTCGAAACTATCAGTCGAACCTCCGCAGTGAGCATATGGTGCACCATATCCTGCCGCTATCTGAACGAGAGGCTTCCGAGCACTTCGCACTGGCCCAATCTTATCCACTTTCTTAGTGAACCCTGCCATAAGCCTGGTTATGCCACCCTCAGCCGGCACCTCAAAAACGATGGCTGCCTCTGACAGGCCGGATTGAGGTCTTGCGCTCGGATTATTGCCGATGCTAACCAAAAGCAGTCCATCGAGGAATTCCTCTTTAGAAGCGTTGGGCTCTTCGTAATCTACACTAGGATTCGATCCAGCCTCTGTCGCCCCTGGATTTGCGTTCTTTACGGGGCTGCATGCCGTCAATTGGATTAAAAACAAAGCAGCGATCACAAAACCCCATCTCAACGTCAATGGCAACTTAAATCCACTAAAAAATCTCTCGCCCCTCAGACAAAAACGCCACTTCCCAACATGCCCAGATCTCATGACCCCAGTCTCCCTTTACCTCGGTTTTCCTTTACCTCAGTTTCCCTTTCCTCGCAACTCAGTCACTATATATTTCACACACAACTCCCTTTTTCCTCTTTCGAAGGAGCAAAGGAGCAAAGGGGACGGGGGTTCTTGCTTCAGACCGTTCAGCAGAGCCCTCCTGAAGCAGAAGGGACGATTGAAGCAAAGGGGACGGAAGCAAAGGGGACGGGGGTTCTTGCTTCAAGGGTCTTTGCCTCATCTGTCAGCTGAGCATTTTGCTTCATAACGGAAAACATCGGCACCAACACAAACCCAATACCTTCACACATTTTCTGTGATATTATGCGTTAGAAATCATATAATCTACATGTATTAGCGCGCATACATGTAGAGGGAGGCGATAATTATGCAAGGTGTGTGGAATGAATTTAAAACCTTCGCAGTTAAAGGCAATGCTTTAGATATGGCGGTAGGCGTCATAATCGGAAGCGCTTTTGGAAAAATCATATCGTCCATAGTCAATGACATATTTATGCCAGCTATAGGCCTTTTATTAGGCGGCATTGACTTTTCGAGCTTACAGATACAAATTGGCGAGGCTTCAATAAGGTACGGTGCCTTCATAATGAGCGTTGTAGATTTTCTCATAATAGCATTTTGTTTGTTTCTGATGGTAAAAGCCATAAACAGGATTACGGCTACTACAAATAGCCTGGTGAAATCAGAGGTTGAGGTTGAAGCGGAAACAAAAGACCTTCCACCACCTGTGTCCAAGGAAGAAGCGCTGTTGACTGAGATTAGGGACTTGCTCAAAGATGTAACTACGTCTCGCAACTAAGATGAGCAGGGTTAACATAGTTGTCAGTCAATGCGCGAGTGATCATATGTGGTTATCTAGCCTGCTGACATATGCAGACAATATGTATTATGTATAGGGAGAAAGTATTCTAGATCCCACCAGGAATGGGTATGATCCGGGTAGGGCTGATCTTGCATTGAAGTTCATTTCTCAGCCTTATCCCTAGACGATATTGCAGATGATACCTTCCTCACAAGCCAGGGAATCTGTCGTATTACGGATATACACATCACACACAACGCGGTCATAACCTTTTGGCGGTCAACGGATCCAATTAGCATCAAAATTAAACCTAAGGGAAAACCTACAATTCCCACCATGGGAGTCCATTTAGTTATCAATCCTGCGATGATCCCTACGACGCAGGCGGGTGCCATCTCGCTCCATGCAAGACGTAGAAGCACTCCCGTAGCAGTGGATAGTCCTCTGCCGCCCTGGAATCGGTAGAAGATAGACCAGTTGTGCCCAATCACCGGCGCGCAAGCGGCAGCTGTAAACCAAAAACCGTCCAAACCCAGGCGGTGCGCCATAGAAACGGGTATGATTCCCTTCAACACATCAAAGACACCTGTTACGATGCCGAAAAACGGGCCGCCTACCCGCCACGCCCCCGCCGCCCCAGGGTTTTCGTCTATCTCCCACGGAGTCTTTCCAGTACAGTATTGGATAACTAACACCGCAGGTAAAAAGGACCCTACGAAATATCCTATTATAACTACTACTGGCCCCATTTACCTCACCGCCTTTTGGCCATCCCAGGACGAGGCTAATAACCGATCTTCTCCTCGCCAGCGGTTTCTCTAAGCCTAAGGAATCCTTTGAGTGAATAAAACTAGAACGGCAATCTCACCGTTTCCTTGTCGCTCTGTAGTTTATTAACCTCCTCCATTCTTGCCCAATGAAGCAACCTTTGGAGCAAAAACCCCCGTCCCCTTTGCTTCACTTTGCTTCACTTTCTGCTTCTTCTGCTTCACCGATGTTTCAAGGCCGGACTGCAAACAACCTGGCTATCTCGGATGGATCGTTGGTAACAGACAGGGCTAACATCAGTTTTATTCGCGCTTTTTGACCATTGAGATCAGTACTAATGAAGCCTGCATCGATGAGGGTACCAGGTGCTGGCGCTCCTCCATACAAACATCGTGTGGTGACCACTACTGGAACGTTGCTCTTTATAGCATCTTTAAGAGCCTCAACCATCCTTTGAGGTAAGTGCCCATATCCCATGCTTTCTACGACTATGCCGCGTGACTGTCCTTCTACTAACATCCTGACCATGCGTTCATCAAACGCTATACCTGTCTTGATTAGGTCTACAGGTGGCACTAAGGCAGTATACTCGCAAAAAGTGCGGGGTGGCGGGTTAACCAAAAAATCCACTCCCTGGGGACCTACATAACCAATAGGGCCTGTAGCAGGTGAATCAAACGCGTCTAACATCCAAGAGTGTATCTTAGTAACCTCCCTAGCCAGATGAACCTTGTTATTCATCACAGCCAAAACTCCATATGCGGCAGATTTCGGTTCCAAAGCCACGCGGCACGAATCAATCAGGTTGGCCATACCATCATACCCAATATCATCAAACCCCCGCATTGCTCCTGTAATAACTGTGGGGCCAAAATGGATCTTGGCATCTACTTCATGCATAGTCGAAGCAATTGGTATCGACTGCCCGAAAGCGCTGACATCTTCTTCGGCCTCTGCACTTTTTGAGACTTTTGAATTGGACATGAGATCTAAAAAATAAGCTGTCTCTTCCAGGGTGTCTGTCCCATGGGTAATCACAACCCCATCGGCCCCCATATAAAAAGACTCTTGGACAGAAGTTCGAATTTCCCATAGAATGTGAGTTGTTATCTGGCTCGATCCTACGCGGCAGATATCCTTAATCCCTATTTCTACATCGGGAAAGATATTTTCCAGATCTGCAATCAGTTCCTCCCCTGACAACATACCCCCTCGCGCTTTTGATGCTATAGTTCCCCCAGTAGTCAGTATGTCCAATCTACGTTTGCTCACCCTATCCCCTCCTCGAATTTGTAATAACGCTTGCACAAAAACACAACACTCTGTCACCAAATAAGCAGCTAAGCAGTAAATTGCCGATAAACTGTCGGCCAAACCATTCCAAGAAGACTTGCGCAGCATCTACAACTACGTGATCTGTAGATGATCCATTGGATAATCCGTTAGCGCCAATAGCCACGTTTGGCATTATTGCCCATACAATTAATTCAAGATCAAGGCACAAAATACCTGCCAAGACATGAAGCAAACGAAGCAAAGGAAGCAAAGGGGACGGGGGTTCGTGCTTCACAATCGAAGCAGAAGCAAAGGGGACGGGGGTTTGTGCTTCACAATCGAAGCAGAAGCAAAGGGGACGGGGGTCTTTGCTCCACAATCGAAGCGCCGCTCTTACTCCAGCATCGGGAAGCAGCGTTCTTCTACGCTCTTACTCCAACACCCAAACACTCAGCCAACACCCAAATAACGCCACAGCCACGTTTAAACCTGGGCCTCACATTTTCGTAAACACCACTTCGTAAACGCCATAGCCTCACCGAGACCAACCTTCACCCATGATTAATCAGTCTCATTCCGCAAGCCAATACCAAAAACACCCTCAAATCGAAACAACAAATCAAATAACACCCTTCATCTTTCTCTCAATGCGAGCCCCTATATAACGTGCCAAACCATTGATTATCAGTACCACAACCACCAGCACAAAAGCACTTCCGTCTGCTACTCTTCGGGCATCAGGCAACAACCCCTCTGAATTCACCTTCCAGATGTGGACAGCCAACGTTTCTGCTGGCCTCATAATGTTAAAAGGAGATGTAAAATCGAAAGGGTTAAGATTAGTCCACGTAAGTGGCGGTGCCGACATGCCAGCAGTATAGATAAGGACAGCAGCCTCACCGAAAACCCGACCGGCAATTAACAACGTCCCTGTTATAAGGCCTGGTAAAGCGCTGGGTATTACCACCTTGCACACAGTCTGCCATTTAGTAGCGCCTAAAGCCAGGCTCGCCTCTCTTAGCTCCATAGGCACCGCTTTCAGTGCATCCAAGCAAACGCTTACCATGACCGGAATAGTGAGTATCGAAAGAGCAATAGTACCTGCCAATATGCTATACCCCCACCCCATATAAGTCACAAACAGCAAAAGACCAAAAAGCCCCACCACAATAGAAGGAAGAGAAGCAAGGGTCTCAACAGCCATGTTTACTACAGAAGTCAAAATGCCAGGTTTCGCGTACTCTGACAAATAAACGGCGCAACCCAGCCCAATAGGTATTGTTATCAACATTGACAAAACCAATAAGTACATTGAGTCGAAAATCTGCCATAATATGCCTCCACCAGCCTCCAAATTCTTAGAAGGAGATGAGATAAACTGCCAATCCACAGCGCTCCATCCTTTTACACCAATATAGCCAATTAGACCTATCAACACACACATAACTATCCCTGCGGCCACGTAAAAAAGCACGGTAGTTACCTGATCAATCACCTTACGCACATCTGCCGTGGAATTCATTCCCATTCCTCATCTGCTCCTCCCTTCCCAAAAATCTTGTGCATCCGTTCACGTCGTCCACATAAGCTAACATTATTGCTGTCGCAAATTCTGGGCCCTAATTATCCAGAAACCGTGATCCTCTACACACCCTGACCTAACATCGTGACCTATTACACACTGTGTCACCCACCATAATTCTCCACGCCCATACTATGCATAGTCCCATACACTAAAACCTCCACCAAAACCCGCCAAAACCCATGCCTGTACGCCTTTCATCGCCCACATTTGCCCACACCTAAAAACCCTACTCAGACCTGAGAATATTAATACTGCGACCTATAACGCTTGCCTATGAGTTTAACTAAACCCATAAAACACAAAGATAATATTAAAAGCACCAACGCCATAGACCACAAAGCGCTATTCCAAAGAGAACCGTTCACAGTATTTACCATATCCATAGTAATTCCTGTAGTAAGCGTAATTCCTGGATCTAGCAATGATCTTGGAATAATGGGCACGTTTCCTATAACCATCTGCACTGCAAGGGTTTCCCCAAACGCTCTACCCATCGCCAATACCACACCAGTTAGAATTCCTGAGCCGGCTGCTGGCGTAGAAACCCTGCTAATAACTTGCCATCTAGTAGCGCCCAGTGAATAAGCGGCTTCCCTATAACTGTTTGGCACTGCGGCCAATGCATCACACGTCACGCTAGTTATGGTGGGCAGAATCATGAACGATAACACAATTCCACCTGCCAAAATACTAAATCCCAGTCCACCCACGTAATTTCGGATAAAAGGAACCAAGACTGAAAGCCCTATCCACCCATAGACCACAGAAGGAATTCCAACAAACAGTTCAGTGCAAGGTCTCAGAACTTTCCCCCCAAATGAAGGATTGATCTCAGTTATAAAAATAGCCGTAGCAACGCCCAGCGGTACAGCAACCAGCAAAGCTAACATAGATACCGAAAAAGAGCCGACTATAAACGGCAATATCCCGAAAGAAGGGCCACCCTGATCCATAGGTCTATCAGGATACCATACAGTTCCAAAAAGAAAATCCTTAACTGAAATGCCTGTTCCGATAAAAGTGGAAATCCCTTTTTGCGAAATAAATAAGATAATACACGTTGCTACTACCATTACCAAAACAACACAAATCAAGGTTATAGCGTGCCCAAACTTGGCTTTAGCCTCGTTCCAGTACTGGACCTCATAGTCCCCTCGCAAAACGCCCTGGGCCATTTCGTCTTCATCTTTTAGCGGATCATAAGGAGCCACATCCAGGCTCTTTTCAAAACGCGAACGCATTAACTTTCTTCCTAGCTCCTTCCACTGCTTGATGTCCCACATAACCTACCCTCCTTTCCGTACCCCTTTACACATCTAGCACATAGCCCTTCCTCACCTAATTCTTCTCCAGCGCCTACTCGTCACGACTCACTTCCATCTCAACTATTGGAATATAACCCAAATCCTTTACAAGAGTGTCCTGCACATCATCGCTTAGCACATAGTCGATGAACGCTGCCACAACCTCATTAGGTTCTCCGAGGGTGTACAAATGCTCATATGACCAAATTGGATATTCTCCTGACGTGATGTTTTCTACTGTAGGCTCCTTGCCATCCAATTTCAAAACCTTTACAGAATCATCTACATAAGAAAGAGCCAGATAACTTATGGCGCCTGGAGTATCCGAAATGATCTTTTTGATAGCACCTGACGAGTCTTCAGTCACCGCTGCTTGCGCCTCTTCCTGACCATCTAGGGCATATTTCTTGAAAACTGCTCTTGTACCTGAGGATTTAGGTCTATTGACAATAATGATGGGAAGATCTTGGCCCCCCACTTCAGACCAATTGCTTACCTTTCCTGTGAAAATATCAATGAGTTGCTCTTTGCTAAGGTTGTCTACAGAGACCTCTGGATGAGCAACAACAGCAAAGCCGACCACGCAAATCCTATGATCCACCAACTTTGAAGCATCAATACCTTCCTTCTCCTCTGCAAAGATGTCAGACATGCCAATGTCTACCTGACCCTCGGCTACCTGACTCAAACCTGTTCCGCTACCGCCTCCGCTAACAGTTATTTTCACCTTCGTGTTCTTAGCCATAAATTGTTCCGCTGCCTGCTGAATTAGGGGTTGCAGCGCCGTAGCCCCTGATACGGTTATAGATCCTGATAACTCAGACGAACCATTCCCGTTGGGCTCTCCAAAACAGCCTGTCACGAAAAAAACGCAAGCCAAGGCCACTATGGAAGATAAGGCTAACTTCTCAACAACTTTTCTAGACCACCTAGTAGGCATCTCTTTTTTCCCCACCTCTCGTCTATTTGATTCCCTCATGTTCCTCCTGCTTTTCCTCGTTTCACCCATACCTCACACCTCCTACATCAATCTGTGTATATTACCCTTTCCACGTCTATGGAGCACCCTCGCTCACTTATGAGTTTAAGTCCCTATTGTAAACCCTGGTCACCGTTAAAGTAAAATCAAGGTTAAATCATTGTGAACCTTTTCCTTTCTTATCCCGTAAGTAACCAGGTATAATTAGTTCAGGGAGTACATCAGTTAAAAGATCAGTTGCAATTCGAGGCGATATTTTTGCCCAAGAAAATACTAATTGTAGATGATGAAGAAGCCATCGTAAGGCTGGTATCGTACCATTTGGAAAGAGACGGATACCATACAGTATCTTGTTACGATGGAGCAACAGCCCTCAAACTTATTAGAGAAAACGATTTTGACCTAGTTATTCTAGACATAATGCTTCCTGAACTCTCAGGGTGGGATGTTCTTAGAATTGCCAGGAACGAGGGAAGGTTTTTCCCCGTGATTTTCCTGAGCGCTCGAAATGAAGAAGTAGACCGGGTTGCAGGCCTGGAACTAGGCGCCGATGACTATGTAACAAAACCCTTTTCACCTCGGGAATTAGTTGCTCGTGTAAGAGCTCAGTTAAGACGGGCAGATATGGCAAACTTGGCAATGGAAGATAAAGAACTTATGCACAACAGCACCTCCCAAACTCGCAGCCTGAAACCTAATACTGAGCCTTATGGCTCTGAGGCAGATACTCCAAGGCACATCGATGAGTCGGTGGATAAAGGGACCATAAGGGTAGGTTGCATCGCCGCCAATGAGCACACTAGAGAGGTATTTGTGTCTGACAAACCGGTAGATCTTACAGCCAAAGAGTTCGACCTGCTCGTATATATGATGAAACAGCCAAGAATAGTATTCACCAGGGGAAATTTGCTGTCGGCGGTATGGGGATATGACTTTGAAGGTGATACCCGTACTGTAGATGTCCACATATCCAGGTTACGGCAGAAAATAGATCCCTTGATCCAAGAAATCAGCAAAAGCCAAAACATAGACTGTCCTGAGTCATTTCTAGAAACAGTGAGAGGCGTTGGGTACAAATTAATTTCCAAGCCTGATCCCAAGACGACTTCCAAGTCCAACAACGATTTCGGGAAAAGTTGAAAGGAACTGGAAAACACTGTTCGGTGTTTATATGGTGTTTATATGAGGAGGCCCCATAGATGCGACGACGTCTTATGCTCTCCTTTCTTTTAACTGTATGCGTAGCAATATTAATTGTAAGCACTTTCCTTGTGTTTTTCGCTAGACAACATCATATAAAAGACGCTGAAACCCACATTTTGAACCACGCCAAGATCCTCAGAAATCAACTATCAGATGTGTATGTTGAACTGGCTAGCTACGAAGAACAGGGCGTTTCAAATCCTTTCAATGAAGATAAAACCCTTGTAGAAAATCTAGTTAATCTAAGCAACGAAACCGGTTTGCGCATAACCCTTATGGATGAAAAAGGCAACGTATTTGCTGACACAGGAGTTGAAACGTCTCAAGGCGATTATGAAATTATGGGCCCTCATGACACCCGCCCTGAAGTAGTCCAAGCGATTGAACAGGGCGTTGGTATCAGCGTTAGATACAGCAAGACCATGGAAGCCGACATGATATATTGCGCCTTGCCCATTACAGATAGCGAGAACCAAATCCTAGGTATACTGAGAGTCTCTTTGCCCCTCAAACTGATCGAAAAAAGGTTAAGCCAAAACTGGCCCGTCTTTGCAGGCGTTGTGCTTACCGCTTTAGCGGTTGCTTTCGCAGTTGCTCTAGTACAAAGTAAAAACTTGTCAAAGCCTATCGAGCTCATGTCTCAAATGGCACAAGAGATGGCCCAAGGAAGTTTCGACAAACATTTGGTGCCTAAAACTGGCACTGAACTTGACCAACTGGCGCAACTGCTAAATTCTTTAGCCTCCTCTCTCGACCTTTATATATCTGAACTGAGAAAATCTAATGTGAAGATGAAAACTATCCTGGACAACTCGATTTCAGGGATCATCTTGGCTTCGGCAGATGGGAAAATATCCTCTATGAATCTTTCAGCTTCCAAGATATTAGGGTATTCAAGCCAGGATTCTGAAGGAATGCCCCTACATGCTGTTGTTAGGAATCTCGAAATATGCGATCTATTCGAAAAGGCATTAACTGAGGGCAGTGTGCAAAAAAAAGAGATAAAACTGTACTATCCTTCTGAAATGATCCTAGATGTAACCGCTTTGCCGCTTGTAACATCAAGTTCCACAAGTTATGACCTATCGGCAGCAGCTGAATCACGACAACAATTTGTTCCCGACGGAGTCCTAATAATCCTTTACGATCTTACAAGGCTTAGACGTCTAGAAACTGCTAGACGAGATTTTGTTCAAAACATATCCCACGAACTACGGACCCCTATCACCATAATCAAAGGGTTTGCAGAAACTCTGGCAGAAGTGCCACCAGATGATAAAGAGACTATTGAAGAAATGGCAGGGTTCATAACTACCGAGGTATCAAGGCTATCCGCTCTTGTGGAAAATCTGCTTGAACTGGCCAGTCTAGAATCGGGAAATGTACAGTTTGAACCTAAGTGGATCAATGGAACCGCAGTCATTTGCGAAACCGTAAGGAAGATGGAACCTATTGCCGCTGAAAAAGGGCAGATCATCTCGGTAGAAAAAGATTTTGATCTGGACCTCACTCCAATTTCGGAGACACCTGAAACCCCTGGTTCTCCATGTGGCGAAGGGCAACTGGAACCAGTTAAGGTGTATGCAGATCCTTCTATGTTTGAGACAGTAGTATCTAACCTTCTTGATAATGCCCTCAAGTATTCTGGCCAAGGGGCGCATATTACCGTCTCCCTTCATGACTTGAGAAATGAAGCGGGGCCTGGGGGCGTAGTCTTGGTTGTATCAGATACCGGCCCTGGCATATCCGAAGAAGACCTAGAAAGAATCTTTGAAAGGTTCTACCGATCATCGAAAGACAGAAGCCGCTCCAGGGGAGGCAGCGGACTTGGCTTATCCCTGGTGAAACATTGCGTAAACATGCACGGAGGTAAAGTGTGGGCAGAGAGTACCCCCGGAAAGAAAACATCGTTTTTTGCATGGTTCCCAGATCCTCAAAATCAGGCATAAAAAGCAAGAACACAAACATATGTTAGTTTGCCATACGACACCGTTTTTAACCTGCTATCTCTATGGGTTCAGATCTTTCCTCTCGCCAGTTATGGAATAAATAACCCATTCACCAATATTAGTAGCGTGATCTGCTACCCTCTCCAGATGGGAAGCAACCATAAGAAACTCTGTAGACTGCTGAATCGTCTTAGGGTCAGACATCATAAAGACGAGCAATTCTCTAAATACTTGGGCGAATAAGTTGTCCACTTCGTCATCCATTTCTATAAGCGTTTCTAAATCGGTTATGTCTCGGTCCCTAAAAGCCTCTAGACTTTTGCGAAGCATATCTTGGGCTATACGCGCCATTCGAGGAATATCGATTAATGGCTTAATGTAGGTTTGACCAGCTAGTCGCAGGGCAACTTCAGAAATATCTACTGCGTGGTCAGCAACACGCTCAAGATCTGTAACTATTTTGAGGACTGTGCCGATTCTCCTTAAATCACTCGCCATAGGCTGTTGAAGGGCAATAATGCTCAAACAACGTTCCTCAAGTTCAAGAGTTAGATCGTCAATGGCATCATCATAATCTATGACTTGCTGAGCCATATCTGGATCATGCGTTTTCAAGGCTGTAACGGCTTTGGCCAGACTTTCTTCAGCCATCACTCCCAGTCTGGAAAGATCTTCTTCCAAAAGTTCAAGATTAGCGTGAAAGCTGCTTCGAGGGCCTAGATCTTTCCCGTTTCCTCCTCCAAACCTGGTTTGATCTTGATTATTCATCATGTCCTACCCCCTTTTTGTTTATCCAAACCTGCCTGTGATGTAGTCCTCTGTTTCTTTTCTAGACGGCTTGGTAAAAATCTTCTGAGTAACGTCATATTCGATCAAAGAACCGGATAGGAAAAACGCAGTAAAATCCGATATCCTAGCAGCTTGTTGCATGTTGTGGGTGACGATCACAACTGTGTACTTTTTCGACAGCGATAATATGAGATCTTCAATCTTTGTAGTAGATATTGGGTCAAGAGAGGCAGCTGGCTCATCCATAAGGAGAACCGAAGGGTTTACAGCAAGGGCTCGAGCTATGCAAAGACGCTGCTGCTGACCTCCGGAAAGGGCAAGAGCAGGCGAATCTAATCTGTCTTTGACTTCATCCCAAAGAGCTGCTTCCCTCAAACTTTTCTCTACTATTTGGTTCAGTTTTGTTTTGTCTTTCAATCCAAAACATTTGGGCCCAAACGCTACATTTTCCCAAATACTCTTGGGAAAAGGATTAGGCCTTTGCCACACCATTCCAACCTTTTTCCTCAGTTCTACCACGTCTGTATCTGGGGAATATATATCGACTCCATCGATAAAAACCTGCCCTTCCACCCTAATTCCTGGGATCAGATCGTTCATTCGATTTAAGCAACGCAAAAAGGTAGATTTCCCGCAACCTGATGGCCCTATAATAGCCACTACTGATTTTTCTGGTATTACCATAGACACTTTTTTGATTCCAGGACTATCTCCGTAGAAAACGGAAAGATCTACAGTCCTTATCTTTTCACGGCGATCATCTTTAGGCTCTATGCTTTTTCTCTCACTAAGCGCGACTTTCGGCAGGCTAGACACTATAAATCTCACCTCGGTCCTGAATGTGCTCGTCTTTTGGTGTTTACCTGTTGTAAGAGTACCAGTTAAGGTTTAAGTGAGCATTACATCCTTGTAAAGCCGACGTAAATTTCTATCCCTTTTTCTCTGGCTAGCTGCATTCTCCACTTAGCTACATTCAAAAAGAAGGTTCTCCTGCTTCCATTTGGACTTGCATTCAGTCTGACTTTCATACTCCTATTCGGGAGCGCATCACAAATTGGACAGATTAAATAGAAGCAGGAGAACCGTCCCCATGCTCATAAAAAACCCGAAGGGGATTTTGTCTTTTCTGGTCATGCGCCCCAAGAGCACAAGAGGGATCCAACATATGCAAGATAATAGGCAAGCGACTTCTAGGGCAGGAAGAACGTTATACACGCCTAAGTAAAACCCGATCACCCCAGCCATTTTTATGTCTCCCCCTCCTATACCTCCAGGTACCATAAGGGCTGATACGTAGAAAATGCCAAATCCCAATAACGCTCCCAAAATCCCATCTATGAGGTTAACCCAGACAGCGTGCGCACCTTTCCACTGCAAAACTTGGCCCGTATTGCCACGTAGAATAGGGTTGCAATTGCACAGCAAACTGACCAGGTCCCAATGGTTAAAAGGCGATCGATAGAACTTTGTTGGAAGTATGAACCCGAGGGTAGATATGAGAACCCGGTTTGGCAACAATCGATACGCTACGTCTAAGCCAGCCAAAGTCCATAGGTGAATTGTAACCACCATGTGGAAAAACCCTTCTACAGTAAACCCTAGGTTTGCATACATATAAGGCAAACTTATGGCACTCAGGGAAACAGTGATTAAACAGCTAAGTACTTTCTTATTTCGTTCCGAACCACATTTACCCAAACTCAGCCTTGCAGACATATTTGCAGTCATGTTTTAAAGCATACTGCGACATATAACCTTTGCGGCCGCCACTTTCGACTGGGTCTTCGCACGATATTCCCAATATACACCACATTATCCATATTGTACACCCGGAAAATCAAGTCTGAGTTTCTACCTAAGAAAAGCCGCACCTCAGTAATTAGCCAATGACCTACCTACATCTCAGGAATCTTGCCACTTTTCACCATAGGCACAATTATGTCCACTACGTCCGAATCATATATAACTCCTCGGCCACTTAAGATCTCATCCAAAGTTTCTTCTTCAGTCCGGGCAGGCCTATAAGGACGATGGGACAACATAGCTTCTACCACGTCACACACGCCTAGAACCCGGACCTCTACGCTCAAATCGTCACCTTTAATTCCATCAGGGTACCCTGAACCATCAAGACGCTCGTGATGATGAAGTGCCATCTCAGCCGCAGGCCAAGGCAATTTTGTATCCTTTAATATTTCATAGCCTCGAACCGGATGAGTGCGTACAAGGGCCCATTCTTCTTTACTCAATTCGCCAGGCTTGCTAAGAATGCTTTCCGGTACAGAAATCTTGCCTATGTCATGGAGAAGTCCCCCTATGTATAAACCCTCCACCACATCTTCAGGCAAACCCATTTTTCTTCCTACATCCCGGGCTAAAATAGCGACCCGCCGCTCATGATCTGCGGTATAAGGGTCACGAGACCCAACCGCTCTAGAAACAGTTTCTACTAAATCGAAGAAAGCGACCTTTAGGTCCTCATCAGCTCTTCTTCGAGCCCGCTTCATTCTAGCAGTATTTAGTTCCCGCACTATCGCAGGATAAAGCCGATGGATATTGTCTTTGAGTACATAGTCACAAGCGCCAGCCCTCATCAAAGAAACAGCCGTTTCCTCACCGATGGCCCCTGACACCACTATAAACGGTATATCGAGATCATACGTTCTCAGTAATTCCAGGGCGCGCAACGCATCAAACTGCGGCAGGCTATAGTCGGAAATGATCAGGTCCCATTTGGCATTTTCAAGGGCGCGACGCATATCAGCTTCCGTATCAACCCGCTCAAAAGTCACATCAAATCCGTTCCTTCTTAGCCCCCTGAGAAGAAGTATGGCATCGTCTTCTGAATCTTCAATTAGAAGTAAACTAAACGGAATCTTGTTTTCCTCCATCTGCCTCCCTCCCAAAGGGCGCAAGAGTAAAGTAAAAAGTTGCTCCAACACCAGGTGTCCCGTGAGCCCATATCCTACCGCCATGACGGTGGATAATTCTTGCTACTGTAGCCAATCCTATTCCGGTTCCTTCAAACTCCTCACCGTGCAATCTCTGAAAAGGGTTAAATAACTTTTCAGAATATTCCATGTCAAACCCAACGCCGTTGTCCTGTACAAAATATACAGTTTCACCTTCTTTTTCTATAGCTCCAAACTGTATCACCGCTTGTTCCCGATTTGCAGTAAACTTCCATGCATTATCTAAAAGATTCTCCAAGACGATCCGCACCAAAGCGCCATCGCACTCTGCTACCAAACCGTCGGCAATTTTCACATCCACCTTCCGTTGCCCATATTTTTCGGGCAATTCATTTACTATATCCTTAACGATGTCGCTCAAGTTTACTATCCCATAGTTGAGTTTTCGCTGGGAAAAACGGGAAAGATCCAAAAGATCATCGATGATCTGTGACATGCGCTCTGTCGCCCTTATCACTCGAGTTAAATAATCCCGACCCCTCTCATCCAACACATCTCCGTAATCTTCCAAAAGCGCCTGGCTAAACCCACGGATGCTTCTTAAAGGAGCCCGCAAATCGTGGGAAACTGAGTAACTAAACGCTTCTAGTTCTTTATTCGCAATCTCTAAACCTCGACGAGCCTTAGTATCTGTGATGTCTGAAATCGTAAACATAGTTGCTTTTTTCCCATCGTATTCAATAACTGCATTACTTATGAGCGCGTTGAGAGGAGTGCCATCTTTCTTCATCAACGTTATTTCATATATAATGGGCTCCTTGGAACCCTCCTGTCTCTTCGTAGCTCTCCTTAGAATAAGTTCACGTTCTTCAGGGATTATAAATTCAGATATACTTCGTCCTAGACTTTCTTCTATAGAGTAGCCCAACATATCAGATAACACAGGATTAGCATAAACAATCTTGTTGTCCTGGTGAATGCCGATGCCTACAAGCGCATTTTCCACTAGGGTTCTGTATCTTTCTTCTGAAACTCGAAGGTCATGTGTCACTGCCTCATATGCGCTCAGATCATGAAGGGTTGTGGCTACACCCGTCGGTTCTCCTTCGATTTCTACCAGAGAAGCCGAAAACAAAACTGGGATGGTCACACCATCCCTCTTCTTACACCTAACGTTAATATCCCTAATCGTTTTTTCGTTAAGCATTGCCTGGAAAAATGCTTCTTTATCTAACCCCAGGGGTTTTGCATATCCGAAGAGTGAGTCAAAGTCCAGTCCTTCCAATTCTTCATTGCTGTATCCCAGCATTTCCATAGCAGCCCGGTTAGGAAAAACAATTTCGCCTTCCATATTAAAAAGAACCAAAGCATCGCTCATAATAGACAATATCTCTGCTGTCGCATACTTAGGAGCCAGGGTTAAAAGGCCGTACCGTTCTACTGCGTAAATAAGACCCACAGCCCAAATTAGCATCGCCACATTTCCTAGTTGAGGTAGAGTATATATTCCCAAACTGGGAAGAACGCTCACGTTCAGAAAACCTATGGGAAGGGCAATTAACAAAGTGATCAGCAAGGTTTTTGCGCCTTTTTTCTTGCGCAAATTTTCGGCAGTAATCATTGCATCAAAAACCAGGTAAGCACAAACCAAAACAACGCTCACGTAGTAGATGGAAAAGGCCACCGAAACTCCCGATCTCGCCCAAACAACGTTCCAACCGTACGGCATTTCAACGTAATCAACTATCAAGTTCCCTGCAATCTGCTGGTAAATAAAGAAACATGTAAGCAGCCCTAATCCTAGGTAAATGAAGATGTTCTTGTATAATCTATCCTTTTGGGCCAAGTACAAACCAAATATGATAGCAAAGGCAGGAAAAGAACACCAACCCAGGGAAGCAATGATATCCCAAAACCTAACGCTCTCCATTGACACGGCGTTCTGAAGCATCATCTGCCCAAAACTATATGTGGCAAAACACACAAAAATAGCAGCACAGAGGCGGTTCAACCTCTCTTTAGGGTTTTTGCGCAATATATAAACAGTGAGGAACACGTAGATTCCAAAGGCGGAGAAATTTACAAGTATATTGAGTAGCTTTGCATTTGACACAACCTACAATCTCCTTTTCTCACAAACTCACAGCCTAGGATTATAACACAAAAGCCGCTGAGCAATGGTAAAAAGATCATGTGCAAAGTGTCGACGATTTTCTTTAGGACGTGTCAATGATGGGACCATTTGCAAGCCTTCTAATATCTATATCGTAGAAACCTGTGTCCTGTTCAATGGATAGAGGAAAATCCCTGGGTCGTTAAGATAAAAAGTTGGATTGTTTACAGCTTGCTACTCTAAACGATCCCTAAGCCGCGTCATATCTTATCAATCCATTTAAGCATAAACCCTCTTCTACAGGCATAATATCACAGATCTAGGTCTTCTGTCTCACCTATCAGTGAAAATCTGGAATATGTGAAGTTTCAACTTCTCTGCCCGCACGTAGAAAACTTGCGTCAAAAGAGCCCGGTATAATTACCGGGCTCGCCAGTGTTTAATTTCCCAGTTACACCTCTACATCTTTCTCGTTCCTTCCCTTTCCAACCCCTCTATCCTTCTATCCTATAGCCTTCAGGGGGATTAGCACCCATTAAGTGCTTCACAAAATAATCCCATCTTTTCCTGGTAATATAAGGATGATATCCAGCTGAATGGTCTCCATTTGGCAGGATCAAAAAATCAAAATCTTTGTTCGCTTTGATAAGAGCGTCTATAAACTGCAATGATGCTGCAGGAGGTACGTTCTCATCCATCTCCCCATGCATAATAAGGATCTTCCCTTTGAGGTTATCAGCTAACGTTGGATTAGCCTGCTCTTCATAGTGAGGACCTACAGGTAATCCCATGTATCTTTCAATCCAACTGGCTTTATCCGTCCTGTGGTCATGGTTGCCTGCCCAAACGACCGCAACTTTGAAGAAATCAGGATACGCTAATATTGCCCGGGCTGCAGCATAGCCTCCTGCTGAACCTCCATATATACCAACCCGGCTCAGGTCCATGTATGGATACCTGTCGGCAAGTTGCCTAAATGCACCTATATGATCTGGCATACCAGCATCACCTAGGTTTTTATACGAATAATCTTGAAAATTCTTAGATCTAAATGCCATGCCCAAACCATCTACAGTAACTACAATGAAACCCAATTCGGCAATAGCCTGATCCTGCCAGAATTGCCTGCTTCCTTCGCTCTCACCAAACGCTTTCGGCGTCCTTACAGTTTGAGGACCAGAATAGTTGGCTTCAATCACCGGGTAAGTCTTGCGCGGGTCGAAGTTAGACGGCCTCATAATCATACCGTAGATGTCGGTCACACCATCCCGAGCTTTTACGCAAAAACGCTCAGGAAAGTTCCACCCAGTCCGAAACAAAAGTTCGAGATCAGCGTTTTCTAATTCCATCACTAAACTGTTCTCGTAACCGCAATCGCTCCTCCGCAAAATCATACACGGCGCCAAATCTACCCGGGAATAGCGATCGAGAAAATAGTTTCCGCTAGGTGTAAATGTTATCTGATGCTCTGCATCTTCAGGTGTAAGAAGTTGAACCTCACCTTCATCTATGCCTACTTTATACAGATGCCGATAATAAACATCTCTTTCAGGTTCTAACCCACTGCCGGTAAAATACACAACCCTTTCTAACTCGTCAATGTGCTTAACCTCCCGGACTACCCAGGGGCCGGATGTGATTTGCCTTTTCATCTCGCCTGTAATCCCATCGTAAAGATAAAGATGTGCCCATCCATCCTGTTCTGAATGCCAAATTATCTCTTTACCGTTTTCAATTACGAAAGGAGGGTAATGCTCTACAGCCGTAGGGCTTTCTTCTTCTATAAGTACTCGAGTATCTCCGGTTTTGGGATCAATCACGTACAAGCGCTTAACCGTGTACCCTCTCTCTCTTCGCATAAGATAAATGCACTCATCCTCACCTGCAGTCCAAAATGTCCAGGAGTAGGGCGCTCCATAGTACAACTGCTGTAGAGGCTCAATATGGATCTTCGTTACGTGCTGGCCTTCATCATTTGCTTCTAGATACACTACAACAGGTTCAGCTAAAGGTACGTCTTCATCCCCTGGCAGTGGGTACACGTAGGTAATCAATTTCGGCCGTTTACTTCCGTCAAGGGGACAAGATTGCACCAAGTGGCATTTGCCTGCATCGTTGTGGTCAATCTTGTACGTAAGAAACTTTTTGGAATCGGGTGCCCAAATCACAGCAGGTTTTAGGTAGTAGTCTGCAATATCAGGATCTAGGAGCCCTGCGTCTATCAGAGGATTCTTGAAAGGTAGTGCGTAATGATATTCGTCTTCCCCGTCGTTTGTCAATTGTGTTATTTCGCCTGAAGGGATGTGCCTAGCGTAAAGGTTAAACTTTTCGACGAACACCGCCCAGTTGCCATCTGGAGAGATAGATTCGTAAACGGTTTCCTTGGTTTTTTCCCGTAACTCGCCGCGCCTATCACCTTTTTCCTCCCGTGCGGTAACTGTCTCATCCTTATCAGGCTCCAAACATCCTTCATCCTCAGTCTCCCGGCTTATTTCTTCAATTTGATTCGAGTGTATGTTAAACTTCCACGTCTTGCCTTCTGCTGAAAAGACAACCTCGGAAAAATCTGAATCGGGAAGGTAATAGAATTCGTCGAAGGGAAGGTCGTTGTGGACGTAAGGTTTGTTGGAGGCCCTAGATAATTCGGCTGCTAGTTTCACATGATCAAACGCTTCTTTTCGGATGCCAGCGTCTGGATCCACATACATGAACTGTTTTCCATCCCTTGTGTTCACTCTATACCAGAAACAATCTCCTTTGCCGATCCATTTTGGCGTTATGTCTAGCCTAAATGCTAATTTGCCGATGTTCTGAGGCAAGAACCGCTCCGCTCTGGCGTAATCTTCCCATGTAACCTGGGGCCCATTGACACTCCCATCAGGGACGGAAAAGTTGCGTTCAGACTCCAACGAAAGACAGTTTTCTTCAACAGATCCTTTGGGATCTGTGTTGTAATCATATCCTCTAGTCAAATTTGACATCTCCTTTTGCTGTTTGCATTGTTTTTGTGACCTTTTTGTCATATTAGATGCTACTTTAGGGTCTTTTACAGTCACTTAGCTCCAACTGTGACCTGGTACCGTAAAGTACCTGCGTAGGTCAAGGAAGGTGCGACATGGTTCCGCTTCTCCTGTTGACCTTCGTTTATCATTTGATCGTTATCAGTTTGTGATCAGACAATCTGACTAATCCCCATTCTCTTCTCCATCACATTGTTTTGTTCCTTTTTTGGTAGATAATTTCCTAGATATCTTAAGAGACTGGCGTTAGGATCTAGTTAACCTAACCAAAACAACACAGCCTTACCGGAAGTATCCACGAATGCGTTTAAGATTATAGGCAACAGGCTCAGGGGCAATTGAACTAGAAGTTTCTACCTACAATCCTCTAATAATACCTACGATCCTGCACACAATGAAATAAACGTAGGGGAAGTGCTGTAGCAATCGAACTTGAAGAGCCCTTCTAAAACTTAAATTTGCCTCTGGAATCCTTTCAAACTTACCTAGCGCCTCAACAAACTCAGGGCGATCCTCCAAAATTTTCTTCAATTCCCGTTTTGGATAACCTTCGCTCGACAAGGATCCAAAAACGCCGGCCAAGCCAAGAGGAATCATATATTTATCCAGATACTCCAGGGCTTGGACCTGAAGCGGCAGCAAGTCCGCCTCCCCAACCGAAACATCCTCGACCTCATATGCCAGGGCAGAGCCTGAAGCAGTATGCTGACAAATCCATTGGGTAAAATGCTCCCGCACCGCAAAAAGGACATCTATGCCGATGAAACGTTTCGGTAAACTCACAGTGCTGGTAACTGAGCTAGGCCTTTGAAGGTAAAAAGAAAGAACTTCATTAACCGATGACACTGATCTTGCATGGAAAAGGGCCTTGAATTCAAATTCCACATCCTGGGCCAAAATCCGCCCTTTGGTATAACGCAAATTGTACTTATCCAAAAACCCCTTTCTATATATGGTGTTGCCTGTCCACACGCTCACATTTTCTAGGAAAACAGACACCAACACCTCAGGTCCTGGCGTAGGACCGTCCAGATATCTATACCGACTGGTGTAGGCTCGAACGATTTCTCCTGTTTCAGAAACGTAATCATATCCGCAAAAAACAATCTCTGAACCTGTCGACTCTGCCATATCTACTACCTTCGATAGGCATGAAGGGTGCAGATAATCATCACAGTCTAAAAACAACACATATTTACCAGAGGACATCTCAAGGCCACGATTCCGCGCCACGCTTACTCCTTGATTCGACTGGGATACTATCTTATACGAACGGCCAGAAGATGAAAGAACAGACTCGGCGACCTGCCGAGTATTATCTCTAGAGCCGTCATCTACAACTATAATCTCAATATCATCCAAAGTCTGTTCGCACAAAGACTTAAGACATCGGCCGATATGATCTTCCCCGTTATAAGCAGGAACCACAACAGATGCCAAGCATTGATCACGCCCGTCTGAACCACTTATCAACGTGTAAACCCCTCCACCTCAAAATTTAAATGAAAAATCCACCCGCATAAGGTAAATTCAGTCTAACATATTTCGGCAATGGCTGAAACAAAGCCAATCATATGAAGCATTCGCGCAGCACAACGAAGATTTCGGCATAAGATTTACAAAGTTATTTATAAACGAAACATTTTTAAAATTTGACTTTGACTTTCTTTGCCCTTTATGGTATATTATCGGCGGGTTGAGGAAGGGAGAAAACTAAGCACCAACTTCTTCCTACGGCCCAAAAATATGAATTGAGAATTTGATAACTCAAAATTATTAGGGAGGGGATAGTTATGATTAGACCATGGAGTCCACTAAGCGAACTTTCTCGATTAGAGCAGAGCATCAGCTCGCTGTTTGACGATCTTTGGAGGGAATTTACTCCTAGAACCTTAGCCGAAATGGAAATGGCTACTTTCCCTGTAGATGTGGTGGACCAAGGTGACACTATCCTAGTAAGAGCTGAAATTCCTGGAGTAGACAAAGAAAACATCGATGTAAGGTGCACCGAAGATTCCATCAGCATCGCTTCGGAAAAGCGATATGAGAAACAAGTTGAAGAGGAAAACTGGATTGTTAGAGAGTCTGCATTCGGCAAGATGGTTCGTACTGTAGGTTTGGGCACTACTGTGGATCCGTCCAAAGCTGAAGCAAAGTATGAAAATGGCGTTCTAACAATCACACTACCGAAAACTGAACCTGCTCCTAAGGGGCATAGCATCGAAATCAAATAATAAGCAGCAATCAAAATCCTATCGCTTGCAAACACCCTTCGACGCTTAAACTGCCGAAGGGTGTTTGCCTTTATATATCTAAAACCCAACATCTATTTCGCTGCCCAGCCCTATCTCACCTGTATCACATTATCCTAGTTCCAAACCCGTTTTCGCCTAAACCATTATCGTAGATCTCCTCTATATGTACGAGATAGGCAGGCCGCTCAGGCCATCTATCTTTATTAGGTTTGTGATATACGTCGTGTTGAGCGTTGATAAACTGCTGATAAGGTCCGTCACTGTGTATTTCGATCTTCCCTCTTACTTCGAAACTTACCGCAGGGGGCTCAAAAAACAAAAGGGTAACCTCGTCTTTCTCCTGATAGTTCTGCCAGCTATGCTTGAACGCAAGCTCTAGACTTCCCAAAACTGAAAAGTCAATCTTATCCTCGTTTTCAGGCGCCCAAATAGTTTCATTAAGGACTTTTAACCCTTCATCTGAATATCCGTCGCGCCATCCCTTTTCTATATGATCAAGATAGGCTTGAGTGAATTCTTCTAAGAACTGTTTTTTCGGGACAAAGCCTACTCCTTTTACAGAGCCGTTCAATCCAGAAGAACCGTGGGAGATGAAGACTGGATTGTGTCTGGTAAATCCTAGAAAGAATTTCTCTGGCGAAGGAACATTGCCTTGCTCCATTCCTCGTATCATCTCTCGCCTATCTTGGTATACCCATTTGTGGTACGTTTCAGGCAGCACAAAATTACCCATTCATAATTTCTCCTTTCAACTTACTTGTTCCATTTTCCGAAACCTTTGTAACTGTAGTAGAAACATCTGTCCCCTTTTTTCCCATCTTACTTAAGATACTGGTCAAACCATCGCAGCATATGCCTGAGCCGCTCTTTCCTGTTCCACGGCTTGCCAGACCTGGAAAGTTCGTGGTTTTCACCTTGAAACCTTACAAACTCCACTGTTTTGCCTAGGCGCTTAAGAGCCACGTACCACTGTTCCGCCTGCTCCATAGGACAACGATAATCTTGTTCGCTGTGGAGTATGAGTATAGGCGTATTAACGCTGGGCGCATATCTTATAGGTGACCTTTCCATAAGCCATCCTTCGCTATCCCACAAATCCCTGTTTCCCATGCTTTTTTTGTTTCCGTAAAAACCAATGTCTGAGGTGCCATATTTGGTGTACCAGTTGCTGATGCTCCTTTGGGTCACCGCAGCGGCAAACTTGTCTGTGTGCCCTACGATCCAGTTGGTCATGAAACCACCGTAACTGCCGCCAGTCACCCCTACTTTAGAAGTATCGACCCAGCCTACCCCGTCCATCACGTTCCTAAGAGCCATTATATCTTGATAGTCCATTCCGCCCTGATCTGCAATTACCTGCTGGGCGAACCATTCTCCGTATCCTAGGCTACCTCTGGGGTTGCAATAAAATACGCCGTAACCGTTGGACGCGAGCAGCTGGAACTCGTGGAAGAAAGCCAGTCCGTATGTGACAGCAGGACCGCCGTGGATTTCTAGAACCGCCGGATATTTCCTTGCCGGTTCAAAGTCTATAGGCTTCGTCATCCAGCCTTCTATTTCAAGTCCGTCGGAACTCTGGAATATGAAAGGTTCGGGTTTAGATAGATGAAGCTTGCTCAGTACCTCGCAGTTTACTGAGGTGAGTCTAATCACTTGGTTGAAGACATGCCTTGATGATACCACCGTGTACTGCCAGCCTTTTACTGTGGCGCCATGGGGTTTGACATCTATAGACTGGTCGGACACGCCGCAGGCAACGTACACGTCGCCAGGATTTAGTTCTGAACCGCCTATAAATACAAATATTTCCTCTTCGCCTGTATGTGCCAGGGAAAAAGAAGTTATGACCGGTGGATATTCTGCTCCCTGTACTACTGAAGGGGTTTCTAGATTCTGGTCCTCACAACCTTGTGAAACCGCTGGGTTTGCACAATCTGAAGTATGGTTACATCCGTATGCCCCTTCTTGGCACACTTCCCATATCTCACAGGTGTCAACTGCTACCTTAAATATTTTTGAATAGCCTCTGTCGGTGGCGAGGAAATATATGAACTTTCCCTCTGCTGACCAGTACGGCCCGCTTCCGCCTCCATCCATTTTTGCGTCGGTAGAAACTGAACATCCCATGCTCCGATCGAACTTCTCTGTGAGGACTCGGGGCTCTCCCCCTTGGGCTGGGATTACCAAAATCTCAGATTTGGCAGCTGCTACATCTTTTCGCAAGTTCCCGTAATACGCTATATACTTCCCATCTTGGGAGTATACAGGCGAACCTGCAGGTCCCCGTCCGTCTGTGAGTCTCTTCATGTCCCCTGTCTCCAAGGTGAGTACCCAAATATCAGGAACTCCTTCTATCTCCCAATCAGGCTCGCGGCAGGAGTTAAAGGCGAGACACTTTCCGTCAGGCGAGAAGGCAGGTGAATAACAGTCGTACTCTCCGAAGGTGAGCTGTTTCTCTTCTCCGGTTTCCACATCGATCATGAAAATCTGCCTTGGCCTAGGGTCTACGATGTATGGCACGCCGTTGGCTTTGTACCTGAGTTTTGTTACTACTGTTACGTCTTTAGACTTGTGTGGTTCTTCTTTTTCTTCTTTTTCTTTGGGCTCCCTGGAAACAAAGGCTATAGACCTACCGTCGGGGGACCACGTGATGCCAGATTTGCCTTCTTCTCCTTGGGTCAGCTGCCTGGCTTCGCCTCCTCGCTCCAGGTCCAAAATCCATATTTGATTCTGACCTGAACGGTTAGATGTAAACGCCAAATATTTCCCGTCAGGTGAAAACCGAGGGGAACCTTCTCGGGCACCAAGATCTGGCGATTTCATTCCGTAGGTGATTCGTTTGGGTTTTTCAAAGAAACTCCCTTCGTCACAGGTTTTCCTTTGAGACATCCAAATGCTTGATTCGTATCCGTTTTTATCTGCGTTTACGTTCGTTTGAACCCACGCTATTTTGTTACCGTCTGGCGATACTTCAGGGTTTCCCACAAATTTGAGTCGCCAGAGGTCTTCAAATGTTACTGGGGTTTTGTTATTCTCCACGTCTTTGACCTCCTAATACGTTCATGATAAATGGCTGTTTCAAACAAGGATGGTAGTTGGCGATTTTGGAAGAAACACCTGTCCATTGCCTCTTATCCATCCTTTCGCCTTTATCTATCTGTAATTATCCTTTTAATTATTCTATATGGAAGGCAGATTACCCTTGATTCTAGTGGAGTTTCAAACTGTTTTTCGAATCTGCCGGTACAAAATGGGATCTTGACATCTGTTATTTCGCCTGCTGTTTAGTATTTTGGCCCTGCTTCTGACCTATGAATCAAGTATCTACCGTGAAAATGGGACATAAGTCCCATATTAAGGTTTGCGTCTAGTTTCGATATGCATAGTGAGGACAAAGAGCCTCAATTAAAGCCCAAGGAAGGGCTAAAACAACATCCAAGGAAGGGTGAAAGAAATGAGAATCAACACAAACATTCCAGCGTTAAACGCATGGAGGAACCTCGGTATTACAGGCAACATGATGTCGAAGTCGTTAGAGAAACTGTCTTCTGGCTACAGGATTAATAGAGCGGCCGACGACGCTGCTGGCTTGGCCATTTCTGAGAAGATGAAGGCTCAGATAGCAGGCCTCAGGCAGGCATCTAGAAATGCCCAGGACGGCATCTCTCTTATCCAGACAGCAGAAGGCGCATTGAATGAGACCCACTCTATGTTAAATGATATGCGTAGGCTTGTGCTGCAGGCGCATAACGGAACCAACGCACCAGACGACCTAGAGAAGATACAGCAGGAGATCGATGCCCTAATTGAAGAGATAACAGGGATAGCTGAACGGGCCGAGTTTAACACGAAGAGCTTGCTAAAGGGTGAGCTAACCAAGAAGGTAGATACCTCCCTCCTACATCAGGGATTCGAAATCACAGATTTCAGCGGTGCTGAGAAAGGGACGTACAGCCTTAATCTTGCGAAGGATACTGACTCAAAGTGGACCGTAACACTGCACAACACGGCTAATCCTGGTACTAAGCAAGAAATCAATATAGGTAAGTGGGACAACGGCGTCACTCAAGGTGTCGACCTCAATTTCGATACTTTCGGAATAAAGCTTCACATTGCAGGAAGCGGTGCTAGCCCCGTGAGCTTGTTAGAAGGAAACTCTTCGTTCGAAGTAGCCTCCGACAGCCTCTTACTCCAAATCGGTGCTAACAAAGATCAAAACATGGACGTCATAATCGACGACATGAGAGCAGAAGCACTGGGGCTGCGAGGCAAGGACATCGAAGACAACCTGGTCAATCTGATCGACGTAACCAAATTCAACGAAGTCGGTTTCGATTTCAACACACAGTTGAAACTCATCGACGACGCAATTTCATCTGTATCAACGCAAAGGTCCGAACTCGGAGCCTACCAGAACCGACTAGAGCACACAATCAACAACCTAGATACCGCTGCCGAGAACCTAGACGCAGCCAACTCCCGAATAAGAGACGTAGATATGGCTCTAGAGATGGCAACCTTCACCAGGCACCAGATCCTACAGCAGGCTGGTACTGCAATGCTCGCTCAGGCCAACGTAACACCCCAGGCAGTCCTGAGACTCTTGGGCTAAATAACTTGGCAATATCAAAAAGGCCCGGCTTCCGTCGGGCCTTTTTCTTCTACCCTACCCTCCAATTCCAAAACCTATAGCCTCCACATCTACAGCGTAGAAGCATGGGGACGGTTCTCATGCTTCAGCAACCGCAGGAAGCATGAGAACCGTCCCCATGTATGAGTAAAATTTTTGTAGGTTTTTTAGGTTAAAAAAGAAGGCAAGGAGCCTTAAATCCCGAAGTATTGGTTTAGTAAGAAACACAAAGGGAGGCTCCTTGCGATGGATATACTTCAACAGATGTTTCAGTTTTCCTTCAAAGATTTAGAGATATTTTTATTTAAAGAGCTACGAAAAGCGTTTGGGGACATATTGAAAGAGATGTTGCTCAAAGAAGACAAAAGAATTAAGGAATCCCGAGACAAGAAGCGGTTCAAAGTGGTGAACAGCCGAAAAGTCACAGTTGCCACTTTATTTGGGGATGTAACTTTTGAGCGGACGTATTACAAAGATTGTGAAACAGGAAGGTATGTACACCTGCTGGATGAGGTTTTAGGCCTAGACGGAGGAATCAGCCCATGCCTCGCTGCGATAGCGGCAGTAGAAGCAGTGATAGGGCCATCATACAGAGCAGCATGTAAAAGTTTGGAGGAGCTTTATGGTCACCAGGTGATAAGCCACGAAACCGTGAGGCAGTTGGTACTAAAGACTGGTAAACAGATAGGGTCGGAAGAAAAGAGGAGAAGACAAAAGCCTGAGGGGAAGAAGAAAGTTCCAATTATTTTCATAGAAGCAGACGGTTGCTTCTTACATATGCAAAGGCAAAATAAAAGGAATCAGGAACTGAAAGTGATGATAGCCCATGAGGGATGGGAAAACAGGACGCCTGGGAGCAAAGAGTATGAGTTATTGAACAAGACATACTATGCTTCATTTGATTCAGAAGAGTTTTGGGATGAAGCCAGCAGGCAGCTTTACTGCGAATACGACATAGATGATGACACGATAGTGGTGATAAACGGAGACAGGGCTCCTTGGATAAGGGAAGGGGTAGAATATTTCCCTAAGGCAATGTATCAGGTAGACAGATTTCATGTAAAGAAAGATTTGAAGTATTTTTTGGGAGACACAGAAGAATTGTCAGCATGCTTAAGTGCATTTGATGCTAGCGATGTAGATTTACTTATTAGGTCATTAGCCAGCGCTGTGCCTAAGATCAAAGACAAACAGAGGAGCAAAGGAGCAGCAAGGCTTCTAGAAGACATTGTAAAGATGCCTGATTCTTTTAGGGACTACAGGGAAAGGCGTAAAGATGAAGATTATGATGCTTCACAGATTAGAGGCATGGGTTCTGCAGAATCGAATATGAAGCCAATTGCAAACAGGTTAAAGAAAAGGGGCCAAAGTTGGAGCCCCATAGGTGCCACAGCTATGACCCAATCCTTGATAAAGTACTGGGAGGGTAATTTGGGAAGATACGCTGAACATGTAAGCAAGATGAGAGGCATATTGGATTCAGAGAAGATACAAGAAAAGATAAAAGATGCATCTAAAGACATTGTGGACAAGGCTTTAAGGGTAAAAGAAGGCAGGATTCCAATGAAGGGGGCTGGGACAACTCAGTCAGGTGGATTATCTAGTCTCTTTAATCGGCTAGACTATGCAGATTGGTTGATTACTTAGATTTGCGACACATCGAGCGTAAAAGTGATATTTGGAGAAGTTGAGATTGAACCTAGAAGTGTTCTAGATATTGCTCTTTGGATCGAAGGGCGTACCTTATACAAAGGACACTAGGGGATTGTTATTTGGTAGGCTATCTAGTTTGTTTAATTCACTGAGTTAAGGCGACTTATTGATTACTTAAATTTCCAAGAAATCGGGAGATTAAGGTTCTTACCTACAATTGCTTGACAGACACCGTCCCCATGCTCCACTTGACTTTTACTGCAACATCGATATGATAGTAAAGTA
>ERZ795046.72-NODE-72-length-127920-cov-10.018793_pt1 | contig 127920 bp, 106 predicted proteins | sample MGYA00375130_ERZ795046 | MGnify/ENA primary metagenome ERZ795046 (study PRJEB30175, sample SAMN05720202) | activated sludge metagenome | isolation source: anaerobic digester from wastewater treatment plant | place: Japan | collected 2015-05-15 ... | reverse complement strand
TCGTTGAATATTTTTTTATTGTCCAGTTCTTCTCTTGTATAGAATTTTTTATTGCTCTCAACCGCAGATATATATTTTTCAAGATTGCTAATATTCCACTGTCTTGATATCCTGTTGAAAGAGTGTGCCGAAGGACCCAGCCCGATATATATTACCTGCCTCCAATAGTTACTGTTATGCTTGGAAAACCATCCTTCCTTTGCAAAATTTGAAATTTCATATTGAATAAAACCGGCATTTTCAGCTTTTTCAATAAGAAGGTTAAATTGATTGTTGCTTTCCTCTTCATCCAGTTCATTTAGTTTACCGGCTTTTTTAAGCTTCCCGAAGAATGTTTCCGGTTTTATTGTCATATGGTAAGCTGATAGATGTTTAATGTTATATCCAAAGGTCTGTTCAAGATCTTTTCCCCAGCTGGCAGAATCATACCCGGGTATACCATATATCAGGTCAACCGAAATGTTTTCAAACCCGGCTTTTTCAGAAAAAATAAGAGCCTCTGCAGCCTGTTTACTGTTGTGTCGACGATTAAGCATCCTTAAAATATCATCATTCCACGATTGTATTCCATAACTCAACCTGTTAAATCCTATTTTCCTGATTTCATTCAACCATTCAATTCCAACATCATCCGGATTTACTTCAATTGTTATCTCACAATCATTTTCAACATTGAAAATTCCATATAATCCATCAATTAAATCAGATAACTCTTTAACACTCAGTACCGAAGGTGTTCCACCCCCTAAATAGATCGTTGATACAGATTCCCCTGAGAGATAATCTTTTCTTAATTTCGCTTCCAGAAGAACAGCATTAATAAACCTGCTGTGATTATCTTCATCCAGTACTTTGTAAAAATCACAGTAATGGCAAATACTTTTACAAAACGGTATGTGTATGTATATTCCGGCCATATTACAATGTCCTGCATAAAATTATGAAATTATATGTTACAAAATTTACTTTATATTTACCTTCATGAAATTCTTCCGAAATAACATACTTTCTATTTTGTTTTCAGCTCTGATTGCTGTTTCCAGCTTTACCAGTTCCAAAAGCATCAGCAAAATCAATTTTCTACATCTGCAAAATATCGACAAAGTTGTACATCTTCTGATGTATGCCTGCCTGACTTTTTTAATCCTGTTTGAAAACAGAAACAGGATTAAAAATAAAATACATTATGTCTTAATTATTTCTATAACTTTTGCCTATGGCCTGATCATTGAAATTCTCCAGCCAATAATTACAAACAGCAGAAGTAGAGAACCTGCAGATATGATGTTTAACCTCTCCGGTATTATAGCTGTGGTGATAATATGGTATGTTATAAACAACTATAAAAAGAAATTATAACATTATTTCATTGGATTGTTTTGCCGATTCTACAAGATGACTTATAGTAGTTTCCCTGAAAAGCTTAACTATTTCATTTCTGATATTTGAAAATTTTGCGTGAATAGGACATAGAAGTTTTTCTGCATCAGCTGATTTGCATGTACGGTTATGTATTACACAATTTTCAAATAATTCATTTCCATCTATAATTGATATAATTTCATAAATACTGATTTTACATGGATCCTTTGCAAAAGAAAATCCTCCATGAGGCCCCTTTGACGAATATAAAATTTTGTTTCTTACAAGCTGTTGAAGTATTTTTGCCAGAAAAGGATTCGGTAGATTAAGGTCCCTGGAAATCGTTTTAATATTAATACTACCTGATCCATCCGTTTTACTTGCCAGATAAACCAGGGCTCTGATTCCATATTTGCATGTATTTGAAATCATGTTAAACAATCTTTAATGGAATTTTTGCTATTCTGTTAGTATGTCTTCCACCTTCAAATTCAGTGGTAAGGAAAGTCCTGACAATCAAAATTGCTTCCGGCTCCGAGATAAACCTGCCAGGCAAAGCGCATATATTGGCATCATTATGTGCCCTGGCTAAACGACTAATTTCTTCATTCCAGCAAAGCGCACTCCTTATCTTTTGATGTTTGTTTACTGTCATATTTATTCCATTACCTGTAGCACAAATAGTTATTCCCAGGTCATATTCACCTTTCGAAATTGATAAAGCAAGAGGATGAGCATAATCTGGATAATCTGTACTTTCATCTGAAAAACTTCCAAAATCCTTGAATTCATATCCATTTTTTTTCAGAAATTCAATTATTTTGCCCTTCAGAAAATAACCAGCATGATCACTGGCAATACCTATTTTTTTCATTTTCATTAATTTATTTAATCCGAATTATAATATTCAGATAAAGCGTAAAAGTAATCACCAGATACAAATAAATCAAAGAGATGATCAAATCAATATTTTATTAACAACAATTTTATTTATCTGTTTATAAATCATTATAATTTATTATGATACTATTTTTCGAAAAATTAATAAAAGACCTTAAACCTGTTATAAACAATTTAACACTTAATTTTGTTTATGTTTTTATGAAGATATTAATAAATTAACAGATGTTAATATAATGTTTAAAACGCTGAATTTCAAAAACGGTATAATTTTTGACATGTTAAAAAAATGTTTTTATGTATGTGATTGTAATATTTAAAAGCAAATTTTATTATTTATTTCAACAATATTAACAGAATATATTCTAATTCTTCTAAGAAAAATTTTTAAACCTGTAATAAAGAACATTGTTAAAAACCGATATATTAAACATCCCGGGAAATGACAAAAATAGATTACATAAAAGAAATTGAAAGACTTAAAAAAGAAAAGAACGCAATAATACTTGCGCACTTTTATCAGACTCCAGATATACAAGATATTGCCGATTACGTGGGAGACAGTCTTGCTTTAGCACAAAAAGCTTCGTCAGCTGATGCTTCTATTATATTAATTGCAGGAGTTAAATTCATGGCTGAGACTGCGAAAATATTGGTTCCTGAAAAGAAAGTTTTGATACCCGATATAAATGCAGGATGCTCGCTAGCAGATTCATGTACACCTGAAGAATTTAAAAAATTTATTGAAGAAAACCCAGGAAGAACGGTTGTTTCATATGTTAATACTTCAGTTGAAATAAAGGCAATGTCTGATATCATATGTACGTCATCAAATGCGCTACAGATAATTGAATCTCTACCTGAAAATGAAAAGATAATTTTTGCGCCCGACAGAAACCTTGGTAACTATATAAAAAGTAAAACCACAAGAGATATAATTGTTTGGGATGGAGCCTGTCATGTTCATGAAAAATTTTCACTTGAAGGAATCCTTGAATTAAAGAAAAAGTATAAAAATGCCAGAATAATTGTCCATCCAGAATGCGAATTACCAGTAAGAATGATTGCTGATTTTATTGGTTCAACTTCAACATTACTTAAATTTACAAAAGAAGATAATGGCGAAATTTATATAGTTGCTACTGAACCAGGTATTTTACATCAGATGATTAAGTCAAATCCGAAAAAAAAGTATATACCTGCACCACCATCCGATTTATCTTGTGCTTGCAGTGAATGTAACTATATGAAAATGATTACACTTGAAAAAATATATTATACAATTCTCAATGAAGAACCTGAAATAATTCTGGATGAAGAAATAATAAAAAGGGCCTCAAAGTCAGTTTTAAGAATGTTTGAAGTATCTTCAAGGATTGGTTAATAAGGAAAATGAAAAAAATACTTTTAGTAGTAACTATTTTATTTTCAATAAGGTTATGCGCTCAGGTAATGGAAAATTTACCTGATGGTTATCATGTTTTCAGATATCCAAACGGAAGTATTTCAAGTGAAGGTTATATAAGGAATGGTAAACCCGACGGATACTGGAAGAGCTATTACGTAACCGGGATATTGAAATCGGAAGGCAAAAGAACAAACTTTATGCTCGACAGTATATGGGTTTTTTATGACCAAGTGGGTGACACACTGGAAAAAATAAATTATTTGTATGGTAAAAAGAATGGATACTACTATAAATACAAAAAAGACCCTGTATATGGTTTATATGTATATTCAAAAGAACTTTTCGCAGGAGATAAAAAGGAAGGTACGGCTTTCATTTATTATCCCGATGGGAGAATCAAACAGACAATAAACTACAGAAATGGTAAAAAGGAGGGAATATCAAAAGAATTTGACCAGAACGGAGAAATTATAACATTACTTGAATATAATAATGACTTTTTGATCAGTCGTGAAAGAATAAACAGGAGAGACGAACAGGGTCTGAGACAGGGTACATGGAAAGAATTCTATCCATCAGGAGCAATAAAATCAGAAAGAACATACAAGAATGATCAACTGCATGGATATTACAAAGAATATGATGAAAAAGGCAATCTTATTCTTACAATGCTATATGAGAACGGAGCTATTGTAAATTCAAGGGTTGAGGATAATTCAGAAATTGAAGTAGTAAACCGTTATGATCAGACGGGTATGCTGATATATAGCGGAGCATACAGAAACAATCTGCCAGTTGGTATTCATAGAGAATATAAGGATGGTAAAATTGTAAATTCAAAAATTTATAATGATAATGGTATTCTTGTTTCAGAAGGTATAGTAGATGAAGCAGGGAACAGGAATGGAAACTGGAAAGATTATTATCCCGACGGAACTATTATGGCTGAAGGACAATATACAGCGAACAGAAAAACAGGATTATGGAAATTTTACAATACGGAATGCAAACTCGAGCAGACAGGGTATTTTACTAACGATAATCCGAACGGCCTGTGGAAATGGTATTACGAAAACGGTTCACTTTTAAGGGAGGAAGAATATTTTCAGGGCCAGCGGGATGGAAACTATATAGAATATTCAAGAAGTGGTGAAATAATTGCAAGAGGCCAATACAGTGATGGAGAAAGAAACGGAGAATGGTTTATAAAGACAGGAAATACCATTGAAGAAGGAAAATATATAATGGGTTTAAGAGATGGATTATGGAAGTCGTATTATGAAGACGGTAAATTAAGGTTTAAAGGAAACTTTGTTCAGGGAAATGCTGATGGCCTTCATATTTATTATTATGAAAACGGGAGAATAAAAGAAGAAAGATATTATAAGATGGGGATTAGAGAAAAAACCTGGAAAAAATATAATGAAGACGGTACTGTATTTCTGACAGTAACATATAAGAACGACACAGAAACAAGTATAAATGGGATTAAAATAAAACTTCCTGAAAGTGATGTAAAGCTTATTAAATGAAATGAACTGTTAAATTATGAATAAATTTAATATCAGGAAGGAATCACTTTTGGTTACCGACAGGGAATTTGAAAAAAAGTTACGCCCTCTTACTTTTTCTGATTTTAAAGGACAGAAACAAATAATAGAAAATCTTACCATTTTTGTTACTGCTGCCAGACAGCGTAAAGAAGCACTTGATCATGTTCTGCTTCACGGACCACCTGGACTGGGAAAGACTACTCTTGCATCAATAATTGCCAATGAAATGGGTGTTGGAATGAAGTCTACATCCGGACCTGTTCTTGATAAACCAGGTGATCTGGCAGGTTTACTTACTGGTCTTCAAGAAGGGGATGTTCTCTTTATTGACGAAATACATCGTCTAAGTCCTGTAGTTGAAGAATATCTGTATGCAGCTATGGAGGACTTCAAAATTGATATAATGATTGACAAAGGACCAAGTGCCAGATCTGTACAGCTTACATTAAATAAATTCACACTAATTGGTGCAACAACACGCTCAGGTCTTTTAACAAGTCCTTTAAGAGCAAGGTTTGGAATAAAATTTCATTTCGATTATTATGAAGCTGAAGTTCTGAAAAGTATTGTTAAAAGATCTGCTTCAATACTCAACATAAGAATAGAAGATGATGCTGCAGAAGAAATAGCATCAAGGAGCAGGGGTACGCCAAGAATTGCAAATGCTTTACTTAGAAGAATAAGAGATTTTGCGCAGGTTAAAGGAACCGGAATAATTGACCTGGAGATAACAAAAACAGCATTGCTGGCATTAAATATTGATAATAACGGACTTGACGAAATGGATAATAAAATCCTGTCAGTTATTATCGATAAATTCAAAGGTGGACCAGTTGGCTTAAATACAATTGCCACGGCAGTGGGAGAGGAGAGTGATACAATAGAAGAAGTATATGAACCCTTTCTGATAAAGGAAGGATATATAAAACGCACACCAAGAGGGAGGGAAGCTACGGAAAAAGCCTACAACCATTTGGGGAGAATAAAAGGAACAGAACAGATTGGAAAATTGTTCTGATTAGCTAACTACAGGTTTTGACTTATTTTTTCCAGGTTCTTGCGGTTAACTATCTTAATTCTTCTGCCGCTGAGTTCGATTAATTTTTCTGATTTGAACTCCGATAAAAGCCGTATAACTGATTCAGTTGCAGTTCCTACAATATTTGCGAGCTCTTCACGCGTAAGTGAAATTTTAAGAAAATTGTGTTCATCAAGACCAAAATCAGACGAAAGTTTAAGAAGAACCTCTGCAAGTCGTTCGCGAACAGTTTTTTGTGCTATGTCAGTAATATATGAATTTGCTTCTCCAAGTTCCTGGCAGATAAGCTTTACGAGCTCAAGAGCAAAATTCGGGTTGCTTTTAACCAGCTGGGGAAGAATGTCAGACGGTATAAAACATGCGGAACTATCCTCAAGTACTTTGGCAGTGGTACAGGCAGGTTCATTGCTGAGTACACTTCTGTATGCAATTATGTCGCCGGGTTTGGCAAAACGAATAATTTGCTCTTTTCCATCTGGACCTGTTTTGTAAATTTTTATAATACCCTTGTTTACACAGTAAAAGCCACTTATACGGTTGCCTTCTTTGTAAAGAATTGTACCTTTTTTGAAGACCCTGAAATCTTTAATGAAATTTATTTTATCTGCTTCGTCTTTATTAAGAAACTTGAAAATTGAGTTAATAGCAAATGCACAATTTTCACAAAACGGAACAGACTGAGAAGAATGGTCCATAAGAAATAATTTACATTAAATTCATAATCTGCAAAGAATTATAAAATTAAAAATAACTGCGAAACTGATCAAGAAATCTTTTATCATTCTCAAAGAATAACCTTAGATCGTTGATCTGGTATTTAAGCATAGCCAGACGTTCAATTCCCATTCCGAAAGCAAATCCGGTAAATTCGGTACTGCTGATATTGCATGATTCAAGTACATTAGGATGAACCATACCGCAACCCAGAATTTCAAGCCATCCTGTGTATTTGCAGACATTGCAACCCTTACCTTTGCAAATTCTGCAGCTGACATCCATTTCTCCTGATGGTTCTGTAAAGGGGAAATACGACGGCCTTATACGAATTTTTGTGTCACGGCCAAACATTTCATGGGCAAAATATAAAAGTGTCTGCTTGAGATCAGCAAATGAGACATTCTTATCAATATAAAGACCTTCAACCTGGTGAAATATACAATGGGCACGCGCTGAAATTGCCTCATTTCTGAAAACCCTGCCTGGTGATATCGTTCTGATGGGAGGTGGGGTGGATTGCATAACTCTTACCTGAACTGAAGAGGTGTGAGTTCTCAGAAGGATATCATCAGGGCTGGAATCTTCCTGTGATAACCTTGATATATAGAATGTATCCTGCATATCCCTGGCAGGATGTTCAGGCGCAAAATTAAGACTGGTAAAAACATGATCGTCATCTTCAATTTCAGGTCCTTCTGATATTGTAAAACCAAGACGGGAAAATATTTCAATAATCTCGTTCCTTACAATTGAAATAGGATGACGAGTTCCAAGGGATATTGGAAAAGAAGTGCGGGTAAGATCATTTTCCTTGGTGACAGATAAAGTCTTTTCAGATATGCTCTTAAGAAGCTGATATTTTGATTGAGCCTCCTCTTTAAGAAGATTAAGTAGCTTGCCAATCTCTTTTTTTTCCTCAGGAGGGATATTTCTGAATTCATCAAAAAGCAAAGAAACAAGACCTTTCCTGCTTAGATATTTTATCCTGAATTTTTCTGCGTCTTCACCTGATTCAGGAGTAATACTGGAGATTTCTTCTCTCAAAAGCTTAATTCTTTCTATCATAAAAGTTGAAACCTATTTTTTAACAACTCTTGCATGCAATATTTTTACTTCATCAACAGGCCTGTCCCTTGAATCGGTTTTAACCGATGCAATTTTATCAACAATATCAATACCTTCTACAACTTCACCAAAAACTGTATAAGTCTGGTCGAGGCGGGGAACACCACCTGTTGTCATGTAAATATCACGCTGATAATCAGGTATTTTATAAGGGCTAGATTCTGAAAGTAATTCATACATACGAATTGTAGCTCTTTCCTGGATTTGAGATGTTGTGAGATTTAATCCGAAAATTCTGTTACTGTCTTCAATTTGTTTGAAAAGACGCTGAAATAATAACTGGTTAAGATTTCTATTGATGATTTGTTCTGCTGCATCGAGTTCTTTATCGGTTAGAACAGTTCCCTGAACAATATAAAACTGTGTACCAGAGGAGCGCATTTCTGGATTAACATCATTTCCAAGACGTGCAGCTGCTACGGCACCTTTTTTATGGAAAAGCTCAGGATTTATTTCAGCAGGTAAGGTGTAAGAAGAAATTGTGTCGGCTCCATATGAATATGAATGAGTTCTGGTTGATGCATCACCTGCCTGAATCATAAAGTTATTAATTACACGGTGAAAAAGAATTCCATCATAAAAGCCAGAATTTACGAGCTTTTTAAAGTTATCTCTGTGAACCGGTGTCTGATCGTAAAGTTTAATTTTTATATCTCCCATATTCGTGGATAAGAGAACAAAATTTGAAATGCTTGAAGAGTCTCCAGCACAACCTGTAACCAGAATAAAAACAGATATAATTAAAAAAAGTTTATTTCTGAAATACGTGCTCATAAGGAAATAATAATGTTAATAATTATGATAAAAATATGAATGCAAAGATATTTAACTTTGGACGATAATATAAGTAATCTTAAAAAATTATAAATGACCGTTTAAATATATACGCAAAGTCATTGATGAATTGGTTGAATAATAAACTGAAGTGAAAGAGGTAAAACAGCTTGCAGGACAAACAATAATTTACGGTCTGGGGACCATTGTTCCAAGGTTCTTGAATTATGCTATAATGACTTTTTTTTACACCCGGATATTCAGAAAAGAAGAATATGGTGTAATTACGGAACTATATGCGTGGATGGTCCTTTTCCTGATTATTCTAACGTACGGTATGGAGACCGGCTTTTTCAGGTTTTCACAAAAAAGAGATTATGAAAAAATTTACAGTACATCTTTAATCAGTCTATTTATAACATCAAGTTTATTTTTGCTATTAACAAACATTTTCGTTGAACCTTTTTCTGAACTTTTAAAATATAAAAACAATCAGGATTACATAAGAATGTTTTGCGCAATACTGGCTATTGACGCATTTTCAGCAATTCCGTTTGCCAGACTTAGAAGAGAAAATAAAGCCTTGATATTCAGTATAATAAAAATATCAAATGTAATAATTACAATAGGTGTAGTTGTATTTTTATTAAAAATTGCCCCAGGTTTATATAAATCCGGAACAGGTGTAATTACAGAAATATTAAGAAAATTCTATAATCCTGAGTATGGCGTTGGATATGTTTTCGTCGCTAATCTGATAGGTAGTGGTGCTACACTAATTATGTTATTGCCATATATAGTAAAAATAAAAAATGGTTTTGATATTGAGATATGGAAAAATATGATAAAATATTCTTTTCCTCTCCTTGTTGCGGGAATAGGTGGTTCTCTGAATGATGCAGTAGATAAAGTTCTTTTGCGTCGGCTTATTGATCAAGATAAAGCACTTTATACTGTTGGTGAATACGGAGCAGGATATAAGATTGGAGTTTTAATGGCTCTATTTATTCAAATGTTCAGATTTGCTGCTGAACCTTTTTTCTTCGAAAGGGCTGACAAAAAGAATGCTAAGGAAATATATGCATATGTGATGAAATATTTTGTAATATTTATGCTATTGTTGTTTTTGATAATTAATTTATACAGGCCCATAATTCAGTATATTCTGGGACAGCCGTACAGAAATTCACTTGTAGTCGTTCCAATGATCAGTTTTGCATATCTTCTGTATGGAATATATGTTAATCATAGTATATGGTATAAAATTAATGATTTAACACGTTTCGGAGTATATATAACTCTATCTGGAGCAGTGGTAACAGTAATAATTAATGTTTTATTTATCCCGATATACGGGTATATGGCATCAGCCTGGGCACATGTAGCATCTTATATGACGATGATAATCTTATCGTTTGTTCTGGCTTCAAAATATTATCCAGTCGATTATAAAATGAAAAAACTTATTCCATATTTCATTGTTGCTGTAGGAGTAGTAATATTTGATAATATTTTTAAATATAAAAGTATTACAGAAGAACTTATTGTTAATACCATTTTTATTGCGGCATTTATAATTTATGCGCAGATTAAAGATAAAGCTTTGAGTGCGATATTAAAAAAATAATATTATGAAGGTTAAAATAGTTAATAAGTCTGCAAATAAGTTACCGGAATATGCAACTAGTTTTTCTGCTGGTATGGATTTAAGAGCTTTTCTTGAAAAGGATATTGTTTTAAAACCGATGGAGAGATTTGTAGTTCCGACAGGAATATATATTGAATTGCCTGAAGGTTACGAAGCACAAATAAGGCCTAGAAGCGGAATGGCAGCAGAGAGAGGAATAACAGTTCTTAATACACCGGGAACTGTAGATGCAGATTACAGAGGTGAAGTTAAAGTAATATTGATTAATTTATCAGATAAGGATGTAATAATTAAGAATGGAGAAAGAATTGCGCAAATGGTTATATCCAGGTTCGAAAAGGTCGAATGGGAATTGACCGATAAATTAAATGAATCAACCAGGAATAAGGGTGGATTTGGGCATACTGGAAATGAATAGTGACTTAAAAAATGTATATGAGGAAGGTATATATTGCGATATTACTTATTTGTTTATCATGCTCAAAAAGAATAAGTGAAAATCTTTTCATTAAAAACTTGAATGAGAAAAATCATGATGAATTTAATTACCTGTTTGTAGAAGGATTGAGATATAAGTATCAGAGAAACAATAGTGAAGCTCTGAAATGTTTTGAAGAATGTTTAAAAAGGGATGAAAGCAATGATGCGGTTTATTTTAATATGGCTGAAGTAATGTTGAAAACAGGTAATCCTGAAGAGGCAAAAAAATATCTGATAAAGGCCTGGAAAATTTCACAGGATAACATATGGTATTGTTATACACTTTCAGAAGTATTTCAGGAAATTGGTAAACCCGACAGTGCTTTATTTTTCCTGGAAAAGGCAAATAAAATAGATTCTGAAAATCCAGAAATAAAGTTGCAACTTGCTCAATTATATTCAAGTTTGGGAAAATCGAAGGAAGCAAGCATAGTTTATAAAGAAATTGAGGAAAAATATGGATTAAATGAAAATAATAGTCTGATAATTGTAAAGAGTTACATTGATAGCCAGAATTATAAAGAAGCTCAGAGAATATTGACAGGATTAATTAAGGAACACCCGGATGAAAACTTATATGTTACTCTTTTAGCAGAAGTTTATAGGAAGACGGGTGATGTAAAAAAAGCTTATGAAATATATGATAGTGTTTATAAAAAGGAATCAAACAATCCTCAGATTTTATTATGGATGGCAAATTTTCTGATTGAGGAAAATAATGATGATGTATTGCAAGATATTCTTATTGAAGTTATTAATCATGAAGCTATATCGCCAGAAGAAAAAATATTAACTGTTAAAAACTTAATAGAGAAAACAGCTTTATATAAATCCGAAAAACTTAAAATAGAAGAGATAATTTCAGAGGTTGAAAAGAAAATAAAAGGAAATTACATTAGTGAAATTTTGAGAGCTGAGTATTATGAAAAGGCAGGAAGAATAAATGATGCAAAGGAATACTTAAAGGATATTATTAAAAGAAACCGGCAAAACTATTATGCGTGGGAGAAATTATTGATAATTCTGTCTGATAATAAGGAATACAATGAATTATATAATTATTCAAAAGATTGTGCTACTGAATTTAATATGTCGTTTCTGGCAAAAATAATGTATGCTAATGCTGCAATAGAAATTGGAAAATTAGATGTTGCATTGGAAGAACTTAAGAAAGCAAAAATTTTAGCAGGAAACAATCTGGAAGCCAATATTCAAACAAGAGTACTTGAAGCAGATATTTATTATCGAATGAAAGAATATGAAAAATCATATGAGGTATTTGAAGAAGCACTTAAAATTGACCCTCAAAATAGTGTTATTTTAAATAATTATAGCTATTACCTTGCGGAAAATGAAAAAGACCTTAAAAGGGCGGAAAAGATGATAATTGAAGTAATTTCCAGGGAACCAGAAAATACTGTTTATCTGGATACATATGCCTGGGTATTATACAAACAGGGAAAAATAAAAAAGGCATCAGGTATAATGAAAAAGATAATTGAGGAATTTAAAGGTGAAGATCCTGAATATTTTGAACATTACGGTTTTATTAAAAAGAAGGAAGGAAAATGTAATGAGGCTGTTAAATATTGGGAGTTAGCAATTGATAGAGATAGAAATAAAGAATATCTAAGAAAAGAAATTGAATCTTGTACAGGACGAAGAAAATAATAGCTTTTACACTGATAATTTTAATCTTAGTAACTGGTTGCACTGTTTCACGACAGATAACCAGTGATAAGGATAACAATTTTGATATTAATAAAATACTTTTAAATACATATAGTAAAAATTTAACTGATATAGGATTTTATATTCAGAAAGGGAGACTAACTGTGAAAGAAGGAAAGAGAAAAATTAACTTATATTATTCAATAAAATATAAACGGGAGAATATTTATCTGATATCCATAAGAGCATTAAATGGTTACGAAGCAGTAAGAATATTTCTAAATAATGATACGATTCTGGTTAATGACAGAATAAATAATGAGCTATTATATGGAAAAAATACAGATTTTGAAAGGCTTACGGGAATACCCGCAGAGTTTTTAAAGGTATGCGTAGGAGATATTTTGAATTATAGTAAAGGAATAATAAGTGATGTTAATATTAATGGTGGAGAGGTTGTGATAAAAGGTTATATTAATGGGCTCGAAATTACTACGGAAATTAATTCCGACAGGAATAAGGTAAGCAGTTTGAAGATGGCAAATATATCAAACGAAGAAGAAATAAGTGTAGAATACAAAAATTTCAAAGGCGAAAATCATGTAATACCAAAGGATATCAGAATATATGATTCGCAGCGTAAGGTAGAATTGAAAATGAGGAACCTGAAATATATTATACCATGGTATGGTGATATTGATTTTATACCAGGTTTAAATTTCAAAAAAAGACATATATGAATTAATAAAATGAAAGAAAAGGTTATAATCTGCGTTATATGCTTTTATTTAACCAGTAGTTTATTAGGACAAACAAGAAAAGAACTGGAGGAGCAAAAGAAAAAGACACTTGAAGAAGTCGCTTATGTTGACAATATGATAAAGGAGACAGCCAAAAGGAAAAGCAGTAGTTTAAATGATTTAAGAATACTTAATAACAAAATAATTCTTCAACAAAATATAATTAACGATATACAAAAAGAAAGTGAAATTGTAAACGAAAGAATCAAATTAAATGAACTTGCCATAAAATTGATGGAAGAGGATTTAAAGAAAGTAAAGAAAGAGTATGAAAGGACTGTAATTAACACATACAAAGCAACTAAAGGATATCCATGGATAATATATGTTTTGTCTGCAAAGGATTTTAATCAAGGATACAAAAGGCTGAAATACTTGCAGCAATTAAGCAAATACAGAAGAAATGAAGCTGAAATAATAATGCAATTAAAAATAGAAATTGAAAGAATTAAGGAAGGACTAGAAAATGATTATAATGAACTGAAAAAGTTAAAAGATAGCGAAGAGGGTCAGAAGGAGCTATTACTAAAAGAAGTAAATAGAAAGAAATATTTAGTACAGGATTTAACGAAAAGAGAAAAAGAATTAAAACAGGAACTAGAAAAGAAGAAAAAAATCGCACAAAGAATTGAAAATGAAATTCTAAAAATTATAGAGGAAGAAAGGAAAAGGATAAATAAGACAGAAATTACACCAGAGGTAAAACTGGTAAGTGAAAATTTCGAAGGTAATAAAGGAAGATTACCATGGCCGGTTGAAAACGGAATAATTACCGGTAATTTTGGGCTTCAAAAGCATAAAGAACTGGCTTTTGTTACGGAAAATAATCCTGGAATTGAAATAACAAGTTATGGACATACAATAGCAAGGAGTATTTTTGATGGAGAGGTTTCGAGAATTTTGACGATACCAGGAGCAAATATGGCAGTTATTATTAAGCATGGAATATATTATACAGTTTATCAAAATCTTGTAAATGTTAAAGTAAAGGTTGGTGACAAAGTTAGAACCAGGCAAGAAATTGGAGAAGTATACTGTGATGAAGAAAAGGGTAAAAAAGCAATATTAAAATTTATGATTTTCAAGGATAAATTAAAACTCGATCCTGAACAATGGATTGTAAAGAAATAAATAGAATAAGGTTCTTTGAATGAAAGTGAAACAAAAGTTTAATTTTAAAGTATAAAGTACTATGTATTAATATTTAAAAATGCACAAAAAAATAAAAATAAGATCAGAGATAAAAAATTTGAGAATAGTTGAAAAAATAGTTGATGATATATCTGCTGAGATGGGTATAGATAGCAACTATTACGGTAAAATAATGGTTTCTACAATGGAAGCTGTAAATAATGCCATAGTACATGGGAATAAGTCGGATATAAATAAAGAGGTTGAAATTGAATTTGAATATAAAGGGATGGATTTGAAGGTTTCGGTTGAGGATGAAGGTAATGGATTTAATTATAATGAAATACCTGACCCAACACTGCCTGAAAATATTGAAAAGTTAACAGGAAGAGGAGTTTTTCTTATGAGAAAGCTCGCAGATGAAGTTAGATTCAATGAGAAAGGAAACAAGGTTACATTGATATTTAATAAAGTTAAATAGTGAGATTTTTCTATTATCAAGTAAAGTACAGAATTAAAAATAGCAGGAAGTTATTAAAGAGTTTGGAAGAGGTCATCAGAAATTATAATTATATACCTGGTGACCTCAATTATATTATTACAAACAACAGAGAGATAAAAGAACTTAATAAGAAATTTCTAAAACATAATTATGCAACAGATGTAATAAGCTTTAAATATGATGAGGGAAATGTTATAAATGGTGAAGTTTATATAAGCATTGAAAAAGTAAAAGCAAATGCCAGGAAATATCGAGTATCTGTTAAGAATGAGTTAGAAAGAGTGTTAATTCACGGAACTCTTCATTTATGTGGATTCCTTGATTATAATGAAAAGGAAAGGGAAAAGATGAGAAGTGAGGAAAATCTGTGGATAGAAAAATTTGGAGATTAATTATGGAATTCAATTATGATATTGTAGTAGTAGGTGGTGGGCATGCTGGATGTGAAGCAGCTCATATTGCAGCAAAAATGGGTGCTAGAACTGTGCTGATAACGATGGACATGACGAAATTTGCTCAAATGTCATGCAATCCTGCAATGGGTGGAATAGCCAAAGGCCAGATTATAAGAGAAATTGATGCATTAGGAGGAATGAGCGGGATTATAACAGATAAAAGTATGATACAATTCAGGATGTTGAATAGATCGAAGGGACCTGCAATGTGGAGTCCGAGGGCGCAATGCGATAGACAAATGTTCTCAAGAGAATGGAGAAAGGTACTTGAAAATACTGAAAATCTTTATATATGGCAAGAACCTGTAGTTAAAGTCATTATACAGGAGAATAAAGTAAATGGAATAGAAACAATATCAGGAACAAAATTTAATTCAAAAGCTGTTATTATAACTGCGGGAACATTTTTAAATGGTTTAATACATGTAGGATTAAAAAATTATCAGGGAGGAAGAACCGGAGAATTGGCGTCAACTGGTTTAAGTGATCAATTAAGAGATGAAGGATTCATTGTAGGAAGGTTAAAAACAGGGACAAGTGCAAGAATTGATGGTAGGAGCTTGAATTTTTCGAAAATGATTGAGCAAAAGGGTGACGGAGATGGAAGATGTTTTTCTTTTATGCATAATAAGTTATTTATTAAAAATGAAAAAAGTTGTTATATAACTTATACTAATGAAGAAGTACATGAAGAGTTAAGAAAGGGATTGAAATTTAGTCCTTTGTATACAGGAATAATAAAAGGAAGAGGTCCAAGATATTGTCCAAGCATAGAAGATAAAATCGTAACGTTTAAAGAAAAGAAATCACATCAAATGTTTATAGAGCCTGAAGGATGGGAAACAAATGAATATTATATAAATGGATTTGCTAGTAGCTTGCCGCTTGATGTTCAATTGAAAGCGTTAAGAAAAATACCAGGTCTTGAAAATGTTGAAATTTTCAGGCCTGGATACGCAATAGAATATGATTATTTTCCACCAACGCAATTAAAACATAACCTTGAAACGAAATTGGTTGATGGATTATTTTTTGCAGGACAGGTAAATGGTACCACAGGCTATGAAGAAGCCGCAGCGCAAGGATTAATAGCAGGGATAAATGCTGTTTTAAAAATTAAAGGAAAGAAACCATTTGTGATGACAAGAGATGAATCATATATAGGAGTTTTAATTGATGATCTGGTCATAAAAGGGATTGATGAACCTTATAGGATGTTTACTTCAAGAGCTGAATACAGAATACTTCTTAGACAGGATAACGCTGACGAAAGATTAACACGAAAAGGATATGAACTGGGAACAATTGGAGAAGATAGAATAAGAAGATTAGAGGAGAAAGAAGAAATGGTAAATGAAATTATCGAGTTTGTAAAAAAAGAAAGCATTGAACCAGAAAAGATAAATGAATTTTTAACGCAAAAGGAAACCTCATGCTTAATACAAAAAACAAAATTGATAAATATAGCACTAAGACCTCAAATCGGTTTAAAGGAATTACTGGAAAGGGTAAGGAAAGCAAAAGATCTAAAGGCTTTAAAATCGGAAAGAGTTGATGAAATATTTGAATGTGCCGAAATTAAGATAAAATATGAAGGATATATTAAAAGAGAGAGACAAATTGCTGATAAAATAAAGAGGCTGGAAACATTAAGAATTCCAGAAGACATAAATTATAATGAATTATTATCAATATCAACAGAAGGAAGACAAAAGTTGAACCGGATAAGACCAGAGACCATTGGTCAGGCAAGCAGAATTAGTGGTGTTTCACCTTCAGATATCAATGTTTTGCTTATGTATCTGGGGAGATAAATGTTCCACGTGGAACATTTTTTTAAATTTTAAAATTTATTTTCATGATATCTGGCAATTTGATAGATATTTTCGAAAGAACAATATACCCTGCTGAGATTGAGATAGAGAACGGCAGGATAAGAAAGATAAAGAGAAAAGAAAGAAATGAGGAATTTTACATAATACCCGGACTAATTGATTCCCATATCCATATAGAGAGTTCAATGTGTACACCGGGGTCATTTTCTGAAGAAGCTGTTTCACGTGGAACAACAGCAGTAGTTTCTGACCCTCATGAAATAGCAAATGTTCTGGGTATTGCTGGAGTTAATTTTATGATTGAAGATGGACTGAAGGTTCCCTTGAAGTTCTTCTTCGGAGCACCTTCGTGTGTACCAGCCACACCTTTTGAAACTTCAGGAGCTGAAATCGGAATAAACGATATTGATATGCTCCTGAGCAAACCAGAGATAAAATATCTGGCCGAAATGATGAATTTCCCAGGTGTTATTTATGAAGATAAAGATGTATTAAGCAAAATAAAAATTGCCCATAAATATAAAAAGCCAGTTGACGGACATGCACCCGGATTATCAGGAGATAACCTGAGAAAATATATTGAGGCTGGTATTTCTACCGATCATGAATGTGTGACCCTTGAGGAAGCTAAAGAAAAAATAGGCCTTGGAATGAAGGTCATGATTCGTGAAGGAAGCGCTGCAAGAAATCTGGATTCTTTAAAGGAACTAATAAGAACAAATCCGGATATGGTCATGTTATGTAGTGACGACCTGCATCCGGAGATGCTTGCAAGAAGGCACATTGGACTACTTGTTGCACAACTTGTAAATGAAGGTTTTGACCTCTTTGATGTTATACGACTGTGCACCTTAAACCCTACCCGGCACTACAAACTTGAAACCGGACTTCTCAGAGAAGGCGACCCGGCAGATTTTATTATTGTTGATACTCCTTACAGAATGAATGTTCTGGAGACCTGGATAAACGGGGAGAAAGTCTTCGATCGTGGTAAACTACTTTATGAATATAAAGGAGGAACTCCTGCAAACAAATTCAATTGTTCTGAAATAACAACCCAACAAATTTCAGTAAAGATCAGCGGAAACCAGATCCGTGTAATAGAAGCATTTGATGGACAAATTTTTACAAAAGAAGTAATTGTGCCGGTAAGAAATGATTCATTTATAACTCAAAATCCTTCTGAAGATCTCCTGAAAATTGTTGTTAAGGACAGATATAATGACTCTTCCCTTGCGGTAGGTTTTATAAAAGGCTTCGGGCTCAAAAAGGGTGCGTTTGCAAGCTCTGTAGCACACGACAGCCATAACATCATTTGTGTTGGTACAAATGATAATGATATAGTAAATGCAATAAACGCAATTATTAAACTACGGGGAGGACTATCTGTTGCAGCGGGTAGTAATATAGAAACGCTTTCGCTACCCATTGCTGGAATAATGTCTGACAGACCGGTAAAAGAGATAGCTGGAAAATACGAAATATTGTCGGGAATCGTAAAAGAACTCGGCTGCCAGCTTGAAGCACCCTTTATGACACTATCTTTCATGGCACTGCTTGTAATACCTGAACTTAAGTTAAGTGATCGTGGCCTGTTTGATTCAAAACAGTTCAAATTTGTTCCCCTCACAGTTAGCTGATATTTTCTGATATTTTAAAGATTAATGCATTGTAATTCAACATAATAACAATTAGATGCTGAATTACAGGAAAGTAATTATTTTAGTATTTTTGCATGCAACTGGTTAATAATGACAATAGATCCGAAATCAATACTGCCAGTGCTTCCTTCAAAGCCAGGAGTATATCAGTTTCTGGATTCCTCGGGCAGGATATTATATGTAGGAAAAGCACGTAATCTCAAAAAGAGAATAAGCTCATATTTTTCAAAAAGACAGCCGGGAAAAACAGCTGTAATGCTGAGCCACGCAGCTTCGCTTCACCATATTGTTACAGAAACTGAATCAGATGCCCTGCTGCTCGAAAATAATCTGATTAAGAAACATCAACCCAGATATAACATTCTTCTTAAAGATGATAAAACATATCCATGGATTTGTGTTAAGAAAGAACCGTTTCCAAGAATTTTCAGTACCCGCAAAGTTATACGCGACGGGTCGGAATATTTCGGTCCTTATACTTCAGTTCAAATGGTCAAAACAATACTGGACCTTGTAAGACAACTTTATCCTTTGAGGACCTGTAATCTGAGTCTTACTGAAAATAATATAAAAAAAGGAAAATTCAAAGCATGTCTCGAATATCATATTGGAAGATGTAAAGCCCCATGTATTGGATTGCAGACGGCAGAAGATTATAGTTTCAGCATTTCACAGATCCGGGACATTATTAAAGGCAATATTTCCGAGGTGATAAATCATCTCGAAGCTCTTATGAAATCTTATGCCTCTGAGCTTAGATTTGAAGATGCTCAGAGGGTAAAAGAAAAAATAGAACTGCTTTCAAGATACAGAAGTAAATCAGTGATTGTAAGTACGTTTATCAGAAATGTTGATGTTTTCGGATATGCTGAAGATAATAACAGGGCTTATATTAATTATTTGAGAGTACATAATGGCGCTGTAATACAGGCTTTTACACTAGAAATTCAAAGTCGTCTGGAGGAGGAAAAGGAGACTCTTCTCGGGCTTGGTATTACTGAAATAAAACAGAAGATATCAAGTAATGCCAGAGAAGCAATAGTGCCTTTTTTACCTGATTTTCCTGAGCCAGGTATAAAATATACAGTGCCTGCGGCCGGTGAAAAACGTAAACTGCTTGAACTTGCTGTCAGAAATGCTATGTATTACAGGCAGGAGCAACAAAAGCGAAGGGAGGAAAGGGAGAGGGAAAAAGAAAAAAAATCAAAACTTGAAAAGGTTAAAGCAGACTTACACCTGCCTTTAATTCCCAAACATATTGAATGTTTTGATAATTCCAATCTCATGGGAGAAAACCCGGTCGCAGCATGCGTTGTTTTCAGAAACGGAATCCCTTCAAAATCAGAATACCGGCATTATAATATAAAAACAGTGAAAGGTCCCGATGATTACTCTTCAATGGAAGAGATCGTTTATCGGCGGTATAGCAGAATGCTTGATGAGAATCAGTCTTTGCCCGACCTGGTAATAATTGACGGTGGAAAAGGACAGTTGAATGCCGCATTGAAAAGCCTTGAAAAACTTAATCTCGAGACCAAAATACCAGTTATAGGCATTGCTAAAAAGCTGGAAGAGATATATTTTCCAGGTGATTCACTTCCTTTTTACCTTGATAAAACTTCATATACCCTGCGCCTTATTCAGCAAATAAGAAATGAAGCCCACCGGTTCGGATTAAGTTTTCACCGGAAAAAAAGATCCATGCAAATGATATTTTCAGAACTGGACAATATAAAAGGAATAGGCCCTAAAACAAAAGAGATTCTAATGAAACATTTTAATTCAATTGATGATATTAAAAGTGCCCCTGGACAGGAAATTGAAAAACTTATAGGCAAATCAAAAGCCAGAATATTACGAAACCACTTTTCAGCTAATACCCGGAATGAAACATAATTCGACTTTCGACCAGATAGATACCAATATACCGATTAAGTATATGGAAATATTATAAGATTAAATGAATGGTCAATTATCAGTTTTGCACTATAAATCAACTAATCTTCAATTTTATGCCAAGAGCTTCCTCAAGCTTTTCTTTAAGAACTTCTGGACTGTCAAGATGAATTGCTTTAATGCCAAGTTTTTCAGCTGCCCCTGCATTAATATCTGAATCATCAATAAACAGAGACTCTTCCGGTTTGAGCATATATTTATCAAGAAATATTCTGAAAATTCTTTTGTCGGGCTTTGAAGCGTTAAGCCTTGCCGAAATTTCTCCACCGTCAAAAAACATGAAAAAGTTGTATTTGTTTTTCACCTCATCGAAAATATCATCAGGGAAGTTTGACAGATAATAGAGTCTGTAGCCTCTTTTTTTAAGCTCCGGAAGGAGTTTGGCATTATTATGGATGGGAGATATTATTTTCAGCCTTAAATCAAATATGGCCCTTATTTCGCTTTCAGAAAGGGTAGACTTTTTTGCTATTATTTTTATTGCCTGTGGAGTGGTTATATCTCCATTATCCAGCTTAAGCCACTCCTCACTGTGAAAAACATCCTTAAGTATGAGGCTAATTTCTGTATCTTTATAACCTGCATTTTTCAAATAATCAGCTGGTTTCCAGTTTATCAGAACATTACCTAGATCAAATATTATTGCTTTTATCATGGGTTCTTCATAGTTGAAGGCTGACCTGTTGCTTCGAGCACATGCCACCACAGTTCACCGTTGACGTCTATTTTCTTCCGCTGTGAAGTGGCAAGCGGAATGGGAATAAGCGTAAACATATCATTCCAGTAGCCGACAACAAAGTCTGTTCTACCTGCCATTGCCGCATGTACGGCATTTTGTGCCAGAAGGTTGCAGAATTTGCTGTCATTCGGGATGGCAGGCGCGCTCCTTATTATATAACTTGGATCAATATATCTCAGGCTAAAAGGAAAGCCTTTATCGGTAAATTCTTCAGTTATCTTTTCTTTCAGATAAACACCTATATCCCTGTGTTTAATATTTCCTGAAGCATCTTTGATTTCTTCGGTTTTTTCAAAAAGATCCTGGCCGGCTCCTTCTGCAACAACAATCACTGCATGATGTTTTTCTTCGAGTCTTTTTCTTAAAATCTTGAGAAAACCTCTGGGACCATAAAGATCAAATGGTACTTCGGGTATAAGCACAAAATTCACTTCCTGAATTGATAAGGCAGCGTGAGCAGCTATGAAACCCGAATCGCGGCCCATTAGCTTAATGAGTGCGATGCCGTTATATGCTCCTGATGCTTCATTATGAGCATTTCTGATTATGTCATTTGCAATTGAAAAGGCTGTTTCAAATCCAAAGGATTTTTCAATAAAACTTATGTCGTTATCAATTGTTTTTGGTATTCCTGCAACTGCAATTTTAAGGTTTCTTTTTGTGATTTCTTCGTGAATTGCATGAGCTCCTCTCAATGTCCCATCACCGCCAATGCAAAATAGAATATTAACGTTTAAAATTTCGAGGGTATCAACCATTTGAGCCGGATCCTGATGCCCTCTTGATGAGCCCAGAAAGCTACCGCCACTGAGATGTATATTGCTTACCAATTCAGGAGTCAGCTCAACAACTGGATGATTGTATTTAGCTACCAGACCTTCATAACCATACTTTATGCCGAGAATCCTGGTAACTCCATATCTGTAATAGAGCTCATGTACAAGACTTCTAATTACATTATTTAGTCCGGGACATAATCCGCCACAGGTTACTATAGCAACTTTTGTTTTTGCAGGTTCGAAAAATATATTTTCGCGTGGGCCTGCTTTTTCAAAAGAAAGCGGGTTTTCACCTTTTTCAAGGCAGCGTTTGAAATTAGAAAGAGAAACGTCATAGAGAATTCTTTCGTCCTCTTCCAGAAATTTGAATAGAGGAGTATAATTTCTTACGGTCTGAAGTAATGGCGACTTTATATTTGTTCGCCCAAGGGTCTTAACAATAAAATCCTCGTGGGTCATTATTTTACTTTTTATGGATTTACAGCTGATGCTTTTACATTATCTGATAACCTGTATCTTAATAAACTCCCTTTACTTTAGTTTTTATAGCGTAAAGACCTGTGCTTGCAGTTATGAATAGAGTTTTCCTGTCTTTGCCTCCGAAGCATACATTTGCTGTCCATTTTTCAGGTACAGGTATGTTGAGAATTCTGTTTCCTGACCTGTCAAATACTGTTACACCGTTTCCTGTAAGGTAAAGATTCCCTTTGTTATCTATTGTCATGCCATCTGAACCCATTTCACAGAAAAGGGTTTTGCCCGAAACGGTCCCATCAGAGTTGATAATATATTTCCATGTCTTTTTGTCGCCTATGTCGGCCACATAAAGAATTTTACCGTCAGGAGTTCCGATAATCCCATTAGGCTGAACCAGATCATCAATAATTCTTATCGGTTCTTTTCTGCCGGGAGGCAGAAAATATACACATTGTTTGTCCTGAGGGCGCTCCGTATGATCCCACCATGTTCTTCTGTAAAAAGGGTCTGTGAAATATATTCCTCCGCCGGGTGCAATCCAGAGATCATTTGGTCCATTGAATACTGCATTATTATACTTTTGGACAATAATTTCAATTTTTTTGTCAGGAGATATTTTCCAGAGTTCGTTTTTCTCATCAGCACATGCCCATAGATTACCGTCTTTATCGAAAAACAGACCATTGGCTCTTCCGGCAGGTTGCATAAATGTTTCAAGTTTTCCTTCGATAGTCCATACCATTATTCGGTTATTAGGCTGATCGGTAAAGTAAACGTTACCTTTTCTATCTGCTGCAGGACCTTCAGTAAAAGAAAAATCTCCTGCCAGTTTTATAACTTCAGCGCCTGGAGCAATAATAATATTCTTGTTTTTATTTTGACCTTCAGCCCGATGCGAAAAGTTAAAAACGCATATTAATAATAACAATAGCCTGTATGTTTTCATGGCTGTAATTTTACAATACCTTATTTTTCATTCTGTTTATATAATCATCAATCTGTTCAGGTTTTTCAAAGCCTATAATTATCATATCCACTGTACCCAGTCCGAGAACAAATTTAAGTGAAGCATTAATCTTTTCCGGATCATTTCTGAATTTTCCGTTACCGATAAGTTTCATTCCAATAACTCCCTTTCCTGAATCATGAATCTTTTTTATTACAGGTAAAACTTCATCAGGATCTTTACTGTCCATACTTTCACCAAAAGGATTTATTCTAACATGGATAACATCAACCCACGGGCTTTCTGCAGCTGCTTTAAGTGCTTCGAGTGAATGTACCGAAACACCATGGGCTCTGATTATTTTCTTAGCCTTAAGATTTTCAAGGCCATCCATAAATCTTTTCTGCTCGTCGGTCCATGTTCCGGAAGTCATGCAATGAAGTTGAACGATGTCGATATAGTCAGTATTTAGTTCTTTTCTGAATCTGTCTACAACTATTTCTGCATCTGGTCTTTCCGGTTCCGGGATTCCTCCCCTAAGTACCCACATTTTTGTTCCAATTACGTAAGATTCACGAGGATACGATTTGAGTGCCTCTCTTGTAAATGGGTGGGTACCATAGCTGTCGGCACAATCAAAGTACCGTATACCCTTTTCATATGCTGCCTTTATTACAGATTCAGCAACTCCGGCTCTTGTAATATTTGAAGAGCGGTTGTAACCACTGTAGCCTGTTCCCATGCCGAGAAGTGTTGTCCGGATACCTGTTTTTCCAAGTGTTATTATTTTAAACGGGTCAGCACCAGAAAACTGGTTAAGGCCAGCGGCAAAAGATAAGTCTTTATTCAAAAGAACGGTACCGGTTCCGGCAGCAGCAATTGTGAAAAATTGTCTCCTCGAAAACCTTTTTGGCTTCATCAGTGTAAATTATTATGGTTCATTGTAAATATATAGAAAATTTATAATAGAGAAACTATTATAACACAGATTCAGAATATCATTCAGATTGCAGACAGTTCTGTTTATTTTACAAATCCTAATATAGTAAGAAGTCTATTTGAGAAGTTTATGAAAATATGTAAAAATCATCAATTCAATAATGAGTTATTTTTCCTTAAGTACAAGTACTTTAAGATTAGTAGGATATTTCAAATCATGATATATTCTGTGAGTGGCTTTTTGAAAATCTTCCTCACTGCATTTATAAATATTCACAAATTTCTGAGGATTTCTGTCAACCAGAGGGAACCATGAATTCTGTATCTGTATCATTATTCTATGTCCCTTTTTAAATGTGTGAGCCACATCGGGTATTGTATATTTGACTTCGGTCACTTTTCCGGGTATAAAAGGCTCAGGCTTTTCGAAACTGTTTCGGTATCTACCTCTGAATACTTCACCTCTGACAAGCATCTGATAACCTCCAAGGGGCACGTTAATCTTTTTATCCTCAGGATTTTTCATATCGGGCGGGAAAACATCTATAAGTTTAACTACGTAATCTGCATCTGTTCCGGTGGTGGACACAAAAAGATCTGCTGTGAGGGGTCCTGTAAACGTAATATCTTCAGCCAGAATATCTGTTGCGTAAACCATAACATCAGGCCTGCGGGAGGCAAATCTCTGATCATCAGTCATATATTCTGCGGTTCTGGACGCGTGGACATCTTCGGTATATGGCACTGGTTTCATCGGGTCCGACACATATTCATCAAAACTGGATTTAACGGTAGGAGCAGTAAATGAAAGTTTTCCTCCTGGTTGCAGATATAATTTTTTCTCTTCCGTGTTAACAGGGGGCCATATATCAAATTCCCGCCATGTATTGGAGCCTGTTATAAATATGGTCGCTTCTGCAAATTTTCCGTTACCTTCACCTTTCAGGTAATAATCAAAAAATTCTTTTTCAAGTTGAATAAATTTTTCATTTGCATCTAAACCCCAATAAATGTTGCCAAGGTTTTCTGCCTTTCCAAAAGCCCACTGGCTATGTGACCATGGTCCCATAACGATGGTGTTTGGAAGTGTCCTTGGGTTCTGTTCCTCAATAGCCTGGTATGTATGCAGGGTTCCGTAAAGGTCTTCGGCATCGAACCATCCACCTACTGTCATTACTGCAGGTTTAATATTTTTAAGATACTGCCTGGGATCCCTAGCTTTCCAGAAATCATCATAATCAGGATGTGCAAATGCATCATTCCAGAATTTGACGCTGTCGCCAAAATATTTTGGCGATATATTTCTTATAGGGCCTAGTGAAAGGAAAAACTCATAATTGTCGGGAACAGGCCATTTGAATGATGGAAATCCTCTGCGGCTTGGAGTGCGGTGCTGGTGGCCATTGCTGTAAAAGAAACTGAAACAGTCGAGAAGGAAAAATGCTCCGTTGTGGTGAAAATCGTCACCAATAAACCATGCAGTAACAGGTGCCTGGGGTGAAACTGCTTTTACCGCAGGATGGGCATTTATAGCTCCCATGGTGGAATAAAAACCAGGGTACGAAATACCGAATATTCCAACCCTGCCATTGTTACCTGGAACATTTTTAACAAGCCAGTCAACCGTATCCCATGTATCAGTAGTTTCATCAATGTCTTTGTCAGAGGTTTTGACTGGTATAACCGGTCTGATATCCTCAAAAACACCTTCACTCATATATTTACCCCTTACATCCTGAAAAACCATAATGTATTCTGATTCAGCATATCTTGAGTAAACCTGCATAAAGTAATTAAAGGCATCAGGTCCTCCTGGTTCAATATTGTAAGGTGTCCGGTTTAACAATATCGGATGCAGTACGGTTTTATTCTTAGGTATATAAATTGATGTAAATAATCGTATTCCATCGCGCATTGTTATATAGACTTCCTGTTTTTCATATTTTTCTTTCAAAGCTGCCTGACTGCCAGGAGCAGCAGCAACAGGACGTCGTGTGAATGTAAGTTCAAACTTTTGTCCTCCCTGAAATAGAGTACCTTCAATAGCCGAATAGTCTGGCGTTACTTTCCCGGAGTATCTGAATCCTGCCTGTGAATGAGAGAATGAAAAATCAGGGTAAGTGAAAGTTGTAGTAGTTGAGGGAATACCTATTGCACCCTGATCCGGGCTGTCCCAGGTTGAACTATAGCCATTCTCTGAACGAGTTACATGAAGGTTAATACGGAGTGAAATACCCTGTACTGAAATTGATCCATACCAGTCACCTGTGATTGACTGGCTTTCTACCGGAATTACGATAACTGCTAAAAATAATGCAGCACATAAATGTCTGATAATAAATTTTGAAGGTTTCATTTGGGTATATTTTAATGATTTCAATTTAATCTATGTACATAAATAATTTTTCAATCTGGTAGCTTGAGCTTTTTTAGTACAAATTCAGGGGAGACGGGTCTTCCGTTTTTTGTTGCAGCACCCATCACAACTGCGTGAACAATGTGTTTGTAATCAGGAAGTCTGAAAATATCCTGTTCGAATGCAATTCGAACATTTCCTTCCTTTCTTACATTAAGGCATACCTTGAAAGTATCCTTGCTTCTTAGAGGGAACTTGTAATCAATTTCAATGCGGACAATAATAAGATCTGTACCTTCATTGTGAAGATCTGAAAAACTTATTCCTTTCGACAGAAGAAACTCATGACGTGTGTGTTCAAGATAATGAAGATAGTTTGCATTATTAACAATTCCCTGAAGGTCACATTCATAATCGCGCACTCTGAAATCAAGGCAGAAAATATATTTATTGGAATGCATGTTGATATTATGGTTGTTCAAAGTTTGAGTGTTTTAATAATGTTAGATTTTTCAGCTGTTACGTGATGTTGTATAATGAATAAATTCTTTCATTGAGTTTTTCACCTCGGAATCTGGATAATAGTCAAGTATTGCCAGAGCTTTATCACGGTACTGGTTCATTTTGGTTTCAGCATATTCAATTCCACCGGTATCTTCGACGTATTTAATTACCTGGTTTATCTCATCCCTGCTTTTTTTCTTTTTCTTAACGATATTGATCATGTGTTTCTTTTCATTAACCGGTGATTTTTCCAGAGCATAAATCAGGGGTAGAGTTATTTTGCGTTCCTTGATATCATTTCCGGGTGCTTTTCCTGTTAATCCATTTCTTTCATAATCGAGTATGTCATCCCGGATCTGGAAAGCTATTCCAATGTTTTCACCGAGTTCTTTCATCATCTGGACAATATCGGGATCCTTTGTAACAGATATAGTGCCGCAGGCAGTGCAGGCTGCAATGAGTGCAGCTGTTTTTGAACTGATAATTTTGAAATAATCATCCTCTTTTATGTTCAGTTTTCTTGCTTTCTGGAGTTGAAGCAGTTCTCCCTGGGCCATTGATTTAACAGCTTCGGAAACAATTTCCAGCATGTCATAGCGGTTATTCTCGATACTCACAAGAAGTCCTGTCGCCAGCATATAGTCACCCACGAGAACAGCAATTTTTGAATTCCATAATGCATTTACCGACAATGCACCCCTTCTTTCCATTGCATCATCTACAACATCATCATGTACAAGGGATGCCGTGTGAAGCAGTTCAATCAGTGTTGCAGCAACATATGCAGATTCATTTATCTCCCCGTTAAGCCGTGCAGAGAGGAATACAAGAAGTGGCCTCATCTGCTTGCCTTTTCTTCTGAAAATGTAATTCAGTATTATTTTCAGCAATGGCACTTCGCTTTTAAAGGACCTGTTGAAAAACCGTTCAAATTCAGCCATCTCTTTTTCTACAGGTCGTCTAATTTCTGAAAGCGCAGACATAGATAAAAAACAATGAATAAATGATTATTAATTTTCAAACTTACGAAAAATAAATGGCAGAATGTCATTTACTTTGTAATATTTCTTATCGACGCAAGGAAATTATGAAGGAAAGAAATTTACAGAAATCAGCTAATGTTTTTGAACATTTTTTTCTGGAAAATAATAATTGAAAAGACTCCACAGGTTATTGCAGCATCAGAGATATTGAATACAGGCCTGAAAAATATAAATTGCTGACCCGGCTTTATTGGCGACCAGTCGGGCCATGTAGTATTTATTACAGGAAAATAGAACATATCAACGACCTTACCAAGAAGCAATGATGAATATCCACCTTCTGGAGGGAACAATACTGCAACTTTATCATAAGTACTTTCACTAAAGATAATGCCGTAAAAGGCGCTGTCGATGAAATTGCCGGAAGCGCCTGCCACTATTGCACTTACTGCCATAATCAGGCTCCAGTTTGCATTTTTTTTGATAAGTATTGAAAGGTACCAGCTTATTCCAGCAATAGCTATAATTCTGAAGATGCTAAGTAAAATTTTACCCCCTTTGCCCCCGAGCTCCATGCCGAATGCCATACCATTATTTTCGATAAAATGCAGCATTCCATATCTGCCAAAAATTGGTATTTCCTGGCCTATTGTCATATGTGTTTTGACCCATATTTTTAGCGCCTGATCAACCAACAGGATGAGGAGGATAAACAGAATAGCTTTATGACCCGTCGATAGTTTCATTCTGAAACTGGAAAATAAATTCATGGCGCAAAATAAGCAAAAAAAGAATTTATTAAAGAAAATATTATCTTTCTACTTTGAATTAATAATTTGAAGAAGTATGACTTCAAAAGAAATTATTCTTGCAGCCCTTGACCATAAAGAAACAGGAAGAATACCTGTAGATTTCGGAAGTACCAGCGTAACAGGTATTCATGTCAGGGCAGTGGAAAACCTCAGAAATTATTACGGACTTGAAAAGAAACCGGTAAAGGTAATTGAGCCTTTTCAAATGCTGGGGGAGATTGATGAAGATCTTGCAGAGATATTGGGGACGGATGTTATCGGACTAACATCACGAAAAAACATGTTTGGAATTCCACAGGATGAAGGGTGGAAAGAATTCAGAACATTCTGGGGACAGGTTGTATTATTGCCAGAGAAGTTTAATACAACATTTGATGAAGATGGTGCTTTGCTGATTTATCCGGAAGGAGATACTTCTGTGCCTCCATGTGCAAAAATGCCAAAAGCAGGGTATTTTTTTGATGCTATTATCCGTCAGGAACCAATAGATGAGAATAATCTCAATGTTGAGGATAACCTTGAGGAATTTAGCCTGATACAGGAAGAAGATATTGCATGGTGGAAAAAACAATTTGACCTTGCCAGAAAAAGCAATAAAGCAGTAGTTGCAAATTTTGGTGGAACTGCAATTGGAGATATTGCACTTGTTCCCGGGCTGAATCTCAAATGCCCAAAAGGTATAAGAGATGTAGCAGAATGGTATATTTCTACTGTTGCCAGGCAGGATTATCTGCATAAGATTTTTGAAAAACAGACGGATATAGCTTTGCAAAATCTTTCGAAGCTGCAAAAGGCGGGAGGCGATGCTGTTGATGTTGTATTTATCTGCGGCACTGATTTTGGAACTCAGACTTCAACATTTTGCAGCGGTGAGGTTTTCGATAGACTATATGCTCCCTATTACAAAAAGATGAATGACTGGATACACAGCAACACAAGATGGAAGACTTTCAAACATTCATGTGGTGCAGTTGAACCCTTTATAAGGAAATTTATTGAATGCGGGTTCGATATACTTAATCCGGTCCAGATTAATGCAGCAGGTATGAATCCAGTTCAGCTGAAAAAGAAATACGGAAAAGATATTGTATTCTGGGGTGGCGGTGTTGATACCCAGAAGGTTCTTGCTTTCGGAACACCTCAGGAAGTACGCAGACAGGTAATAGAAAACTGTAGAATTTTTGGAGAGGGAGGAGGTTTTGTTTTTAATACAGTACACAATATACAGGCCAATGTTCCGGTTGAGAACATTGTTTCGATGGTGGAAACCCTTAAAGAGCTTAACAGTTAACTACCTGCTCGGGCACTCAGTATCGTTATAGTTACTATCCCAGCAATGCCAGAGGTCGTCACCGAAATAGTCGGGAGCTTTTATCCTGCCGTGATGTCCAGTAGTACTCCATTTAATTTGTACATCAATAAATTTCAGCATTGAGGTGGATTCATAGTAATGAACATTATAGTAGGCATTTAAATCACCTGTGGTAAGGCCGTACTCAATATAGCTGTCTTTCATTGCGCTCCCGGTTTTTATATAAGTATATTTTACTGAATTGACCTCAGTGCCTGTTATTTTCCAGTCGATCTGCAGAACAGGAACCTGTTCCTGCCAATTATGGTACAATACCCACTGCCCGCTTTTACCATCAGGTGCAGAAGTGCCTTCAAACCAAAGGAATTCAGCAAAACCTCCTGCTCCTTCACGTGAAATATACATCTCCCATTTGACTCCTGTTGAAGAAATCTGTCCGGTTAATCTTGCGGTATATTTTACGGATAGAACATCAACACTATATTTCCATTGCCACTTTTTGTTATCCAGGTAGCTGGGCTTCGTTTCAAGGGCTTTTTTAAATGCCGCTACCGGAACCGCCAGATTGACGAAAAGAAGAGTATTCCAGACTCCTGCTACGGTTGCCGCTATGCTCCAGTTGAGATTGGGAACTGCAACAGTACTTTTAGGTAAATCAAACTGCTGGAAAGATTTTGTCTCTGTTGAGAAATTGCTGAAATCAATAGCCATGGTCTCAAAAGGAGGAATTACTGGTGGATTTCCCTTCTTCTCACAACTCTGGAAAACGGGAACCAGAACCAGAACCAGAAAAGCAACAAATAACTTTTTCATTTTCCAATTCATTTTTATTATAAAACGGTGATTCCAAATAAAATATTGCAAAAACACTCAAAAAAGTATTGCCAAATAATTATTTGATATTCAATTTAATAATATAGTCAAAGTATAAAAAGTTGTCTAATTTTTTCTGCTTGTTTTGAACAAACTTAAGTATTGTTTTGTTATTATCTGTGAATTATTTAAATTGTAGATGTAAAATTACAATAAATAAAAATAATGAACAGAAGAAAATTTTTTAAATCAGCCGGAGCAGGTGCCTCTTTGTTTCTTCTTACAGGGAATGCGCTTTTAACCGGCAAAGAAATAATTAAATCTGAAACTATGGAACAGATGAGTACAAGTAAAATTTTATTTCCGGCATTACCTTATGCCTATGATGCACTCGAACCCTGGATTGATGCCCGTACAATGGAAATACATTATGATAAACATCACAGGGCTTATTACAACAACTTTGTTGCCGCAATCAAAGGGACAGAATCTGAAAATCTCACGGCGGAAGAGATTCTGAAAAATGTATCACGATATCCTGTTGCGGTAAGGAACCAGGGTGGCGGATATTTTAATCATGTTCTTTTCTGGGAGAATATGGCAAAAGGATTATCCACACCATCATCCGAAATGGTTAAAGCATTAGAATCAGCTTTTGGATCTTACGACAGGTTCAAAGAACTATTCAGTAATGCTGCAAAAACACACTTTGGAAGTGGATGGGCATGGCTTTATCTTACAACCGACAAAAAACTGGCTGTGGGGAGCACTCCAAATCAGGATAGTCCTGTAATGGATGTTTCGACAATAAAAGGAACGCCGCTTTTAACAATAGATGTCTGGGAACATGCCTATTATCTCAAATACCAGAACAGACGTGCTGAATATGTCGACAATTTCTGGAATGTTGTTAACTGGCAGGAAGTTGAAAAGCGTTATAGAAAAGCTTTAACGCTTTAATGAGAGTTTTTACCTGTTGTGCTGATAAAAATATCAGGTTTTTAAGAGGCTTTCTAAAAAGCCTCTTTTTTGTTTTAACTCCTGAGTCCCCTGAGAAAGGACATATTGATATACAATATTTTATCTTTATTTATAAATATATCTTTTTATTTTCTGGGTGGCTGTTTTTTCGAATGGTAAAGGCTGATATACAACTTTGCTTATTCGGCTGAATTTATTGACTTTTGAATTGACATATTCCTGAATCTCCCTGAGAATTTCTTCCTTTTTTTCTTCAAACCGCCTTGAAGCTTCATTTTTCATAATGTTGTATTTCTTTTCAATCTCCTCAATGTTAAGGTGGACAAGGGCAACGAGTTTGCCCTTTTGTTCGATTACAATAGATTCTACAACATGTCTGAAGCTGTTAATCAGTGATTCGATCTCCTCAGGATAGATATTTTCTCCGCTTGCTCCTACAATTACATTTTTTGCCCTTCCTTTAATGTATAGATTATTCCTTTTATCAAACACATCAAGGTCTCCTGTCTTAAACCACCCATCTGAAGTAATAACTTCTGCTGTTAGTTCCGGATCTTTAAAGTAGCCAATCATTACATTTGGGCCCTTTGCCCATATTTCACCTTCTCCTGTTACTGGATCAGGATTGTGAATTTTAAGTTCAACTCCTTCAATAGAAGGACCTGTTGATTCATAAACAGAATTCGCAGGGCCGGCACCAGCTAGAAGAGGCGATGTTTCAGTAAGTCCATATCCAATTGCATATGGAAAAGATGCTTCTATGAGAAATTTTTCAACGGTGCTGTTAAGCTTGGCTCCACCTATTCCGTAAAACCTGAGCTCTCCTCCGAATGTTTTCATTAATTTCTTGCCTGCCAAACGGTTGAGAAGTTTTCGAATAGGAGGTATTTTGTAAATAGAGCGGATCATTATGTTTTTACGAAGAGATGGCAATATTTTATTGAAATATATCTTTTCGATAATAAGTGGAACTGTCAACATGGCTGTTGGTCTGACCTTGCCAAGTGCAGGAAGAAGTACTGCCGGGGTTGGTGGCTTTCTAAGGTAATAAACACAGGCCCCCCTGAGCATTGGAAGAATGAGGCCGAGGGTGTTTTCGTATGTGTGCGACAGTGGAAGTACCGAAAGGAACCTGTCGTTTTCGTCAAGATAATGGATTTTGCTACCCGCAATGGCATTAAATGTTATGTTACCATGCGAAAGCATTACTCCTTTAGACTTTCCGGTTGTTCCGGATGTATAAATTATTGAGGCAAGGTCCTCACAATTGACGGAATATTTTTCGGATGGCCTTGAATTTTCTGAGTAAGCGACAAATTCTCCTGAAGTTTTGACTGGTAAAAAATTTTCCATCAATACAACTGTCTTCAGTTGATTACCATCCAGGTGTTCAATCTTTGACAAAAGTGAAGATGATATTATTAAAAGTTTAGATTCAGAATGATTTATCACATTCTGAATTTCTGATTTAGAAAATTCTGGCAATATAGGGACTGCTACGGCGCCCTTAAAGGTGACCGCATAAAATGAAATACCCCAGTTGGGCATATTTGTTCCAAGAATAGCAACTCTGTCACCTTTTTTGATATTATTCTTTTCGAGAAAATTAATGAGTGAGTTGATTTTCTGATCTACTTCTTTGTATGTCAATGGCTTTTCGTCTATGAAAGATAAAGCGTTTCTGTCGCCATGTTTTTTCAAAGTTTCTGAGAACAAAGAAGGGATTGTGGTGGGAATGATAAAAGAATTCATTAAACTATTTAAAGTTACAAAGATAAGTTTTTATTTTTAATTACCTTGAAGTATAAGGAAAATATTTATGTGAAGCAAAGAAAAAGCGTCAAAATCATTTTCTTTCCTTTCAACCAGAATAGTTATTTTTGTAAGTGTAATTCAATATTAATACCTATGCCTGTAATCAGGATAACACGCGAATTCACTATCGAAATGGCTCATGTACTTGAATTTCATTATGGACAATGCAAAAATGTTCATGGACATTCATACAGGCTGTTTGTAACTGTGGCAGGAACTCCTTTGAATGAACCGGGAAGTCCAGGAGACGGAATGATAATGGATTTTGCTGAATTGAAAAAAATAGTGGAAGAAAAAGTTATAAATATTTTCGACCATTCACTTGTAGTCAGTAAAAGCTTTGAAAAGAGGTACAACAATATACGGGGGATATTTACCAACCTTGTAGTACTGGATTATCAACCCACATGCGAAAATCTGGTTATTGATTTTGCAGAAAGGATTAAATCTGGTCTGCCCGACGGAATTTATCTTCATTCATTGAAGCTTTATGAAACGTCAAAATCTTATGCTGAGTGGTACTCTTCTGATAATTAATATTACCTGTTTATGTCGGAATCCGGTGAAAAGAAACTATTCCTGCTTGATGCTTATGCATTAATATTCAGATCTTATTACGCATTTATCAAGAATCCGCGGATAACTTCAAAAGGCCTCAATACGTCTGCAATTTTTGGATTTCTTCTGACCCTCGAGGAAGTTTTACAGAAACAGAAGCCAACGCATATTGCAGTAGTTTTTGACAGTTCTGAGCCAACATTCCGCCACAAAATGTACAGCGAGTACAAAGCTACGAGGGAAGAGACACCTGAGGATATTAAGAAAGCGGTTCCATATATTAAACAGCTTGTTGAAGCATATAGAATTCCCATTCTCGAATGTCCGGGTTTCGAGGCGGATGATATTATAGGCACACTGGCAAACAAAGCGGCCCGAGAAGGCTTTGTAACTTATATGATGACGCCTGATAAAGATTTCGCCCAGCTTGTCTCCGAAAGAATTTTTATGTACAAACCTTCGAGAGCAGGAAATGAATCGGTTATATGGGGTATTGAAGATGTGAAAAGGGAATTCAATGTTAAATCCCCTGAACAGGTCATTGATATTCTGGGACTTATGGGGGATACTTCAGATAATATTCCTGGTGCTCCGGGTGTGGGGCCCAAAACTGCAATGAAACTTATTTCAGAATTTGGAAGTATTGAGGAATTGCTAAAAAATACTGATAAGTTGCAGGGCAGGATAAAGGAAATACTTGAAAAACATAAGGAACAGGTACTGTTGTCGAAAAAGCTGGTAACAATAAATACAAATACCCCTGTTGAATTTGATGAAGAGAGCCTTAAGCTGGAACCGCCTGATAAAGAAAAACTCAAAATATTGTTCGATGAGCTTGAATTCAGGCAAACGGCTTCAAGAATTCTTTCAGAGTCAACTGAAAATAAAGATACTTTAGTAGTTGAACAGGAGACGAAAACGTCTCCTGAAACAATCCAGGGAACACTTTTCGGAGAAGCTGCTGTTTCAGAAACCAAACTTAATATTGAACTTGTACCACATTCTTACAATCTTATTCAGACTCGGGAGGATCTGAAGAAACTGGCAGAAGAACTTAGCAAACTTGAGGAATTCTGTTTTGATACAGAAACTACAAGTATTAACGCACTTGAATCTGAACTTGTTGCTATTGCATTTTCATGGATTAAGGGCAAAGGTTATCTTGTATATTTCCCTGAAAATGAGAATGAAATAAAAGAAATGCTTTCTATTCTGAAACCCGTGTTCGAGAATGACAGGATACGTAAAATAGGTCAGAATATTAAATTTGATATCCAGGTTCTCGCAAATTATGGAATAGAAGTCAGGGGCGCACTTTTCGACACAATGATTGCTCATTATCTCCTTGAGCCTGACATGAGACACAACATGGACTATCTGGCTGAAACATATCTTTCTTACAGACCTGTCTCAATTGAAAGCTTAATAGGTGAAAGGGGGCGAAATCAGAAAACCATGCGTTCGGTACCGGTTGAGAAAATAGTTGAATATTCTGTTGAGGATGCCGATATAACATTGCAGTTAAAAGAGTTGTTTGAGCCAAAAATTATCAAAGAGGGCATGAAGGAACTGGCAGAAAATATTGAGATGCCCCTGATCAGGGTTCTTGCGTGTATGGAGAGAGCCGGCGTTAAACTTGATGAAGAAAACCTGAAATCAATTGCTGTAGGTTTGAGGGAAGATATTATCAGACTGGAAGAGGAGATTTATGCACTGGCAGGTGAGGAGTTTAACATTTCTTCTCCCCGGCAGCTGGGAAATATCCTCTTTATTAAGCTAAAACTTGATGATAAAGCAAAACTTACCAAAACAAAGCAGTTTATTACAAATGAAGAAATCCTCCAGAAGCTTGTGAACAGACATCCTGTTGTAGGTAAAGTACTGGAATATAGAGGATTGAAAAAATTACTTACAACTTATGTTGAAACACTGCCATTGCTAATTAACAAGAAGACGGGGCGGATACATACATCGTTTAATCAGGCGGTTGCAGCTACAGGCAGGCTAAGTTCAAACAATCCGAATCTCCAAAATATTCCAGTCAGGGATGAAAGAGGACGGGAAATAAGAAAAGCTTTTGTACCTGATGAAGGTTATATTTTCCTGTCTGCAGATTATTCCCAGATTGAATTGCGATTGATGGCACATCTGAGTGGTGATAAAAATATGATTGAGGATTTTATATCGGGGCACGATATTCATACTGCTACTGCTGCGAAGATTTTTGGTGTCAGTTTTGATGAAGTAACAAGGGAAATGCGAAGCAGGGCAAAGACAGCTAATTTCGGAATTATATATGGAATTTCATCGTTTGGACTTTCTGAGAGGCTAAATATAGGGCGCAAAGAGGCAAAGGAACTTATTGACGGATATTTTGCATCATATCCTGGTGTAAAGCAATATATGGAAGAAAGCATAAAGCAGGCCAGGGAAAAGGGGTATGTAACGACAATGTTCGGAAGGAGAAGATATGTAAGGGATATTAATTCACGCAACCAGGTGGTAAGGGGAAATGCTGAACGTAATGCTATTAATGCTCCAATTCAGGGTTCAGCGGCAGATATTATCAAAATTGCCATGATAAGGATTTTTAACCAGATTCGCAATAAAGGCTTAAAGTCGAGGATGATACTTCAGGTACATGATGAACTGATTCTGGAGGTTGCCCATGATGAGCTTGAGCTGGTAAAAGAAATTGTTATCAGTGAAATGACCGGAGCAGCTTCATTGAAAGTGCCTTTGAAAGTTGACTGGGGTACAGGGTCAAACTGGCTTGAAGCACACCCCTGAGCAAAATTATCTCACTGGCTTTCCTTCGAGAATTGACCTGTATAGTGATTTATTATTGAGAACTTCTATGGCTTTATGTACTTGCTCATCATATTTTATTGACCATGCTATTGCCCCTTCCTCATAAAAATACCTGCTTATTATTTCATCGCATAGGAGTTCTGAAATCTCTTCCTTGAAACTCTGGAGATCTCTTCTGAGATTGTGAGTAATTTCTTTCTGGAGGGTATTGAAAAGTTCTTTGTTGGGTTCGAAGTATTTTTCTTTCTTTGCATTTTCAACCAGTTCAGAGAATGATTTTTCAGTAAATGTCTGATAGTTGAATCCTCTTTCATCAAGGAACTTTATAAAATCCTCATATTCGTTATCGGTTATTTTCACATCTTCAATGCTTTTTATTTCAGGATGTGACCAGTAATATTTTGTAGCATAATCGAAAATCAGGTTACGGGTATACAATTCAGTTGCGAGCTGACTGAGGTTTTCGGGTACAACTTCGATGTCGGGAGTAATTCCGCCTCCATCTTTTACCGGCCGGCCATTACGTGTTTTGAAAGTTTTTATGAGTGAATCGGGGATATATCCTACACTACCATCTTCATTACGGTGTGTAAAATCTATAGCCTGAATACAACGTCCGCTGGGTATATAGTATTTTGCCGTTGTAACTTTTAACTGTGCATTAAAGCTAAGCGGACGTGTGATCTGCACAAGACCTTTTCCGTAGGATCTTTGACCGACAACGACACCTCGGTCGAGATCCTGAATGGCACCGGCTACGATTTCCGAAGCTGATGCTGTCATCCTGTTTATAAGCACAACCAGAGGAATTCTGTCATCAACAGGCTGATTTTTTGTTTTGTACGAGGCATCAAATTGTTTTACTTTGCCTTTTGTGCTCACAACCTCAGTTCCGGGACCAACAAAAAGGTTGACAATATCGACTGCCTCCAGCATTATCCCGCCGGGATTAGACCTCAGATCTAGAATAATACCATCAGGGTTGTTCTTTTTAAGTTCAATAAGAGCCTTTTTAACATCTTCGTAACAGTTCTGGGTGAAATTTGTAAATCTGATATACCCGATATTTGAATCAACAATTCCATAATAAGGAACAGGAGGAAGTGAAATCCTTTCTCTTTTCAACTGAAATTCAATTTCTTTCCCGTTTCTTTCGACAGTAACCGAAACAGTTGTCCCCGGATCACCTTTTAAGTTGTCGCTAACTTTATCAACAGCAAAACCTTTAAGTGATTGTCCGTCAATCTTTTTAATAAGGTCTCCTGCTTTAATCCCTGCCAGATCTGCAGGAAAACCTTTGTATACTTCTGTTACTATTGCATAATCTCCATTATTTCTTATCAAACAGCCTATCCCACCATATTTCCCGGTTGTCATAAAATTGAAGTCATCAATTTCAGATTCTGAATAGAATGTAGTATATGGATCAAGAGATCTGAGGATGCTTTCTATTCCTGTCCGGATAATTTTATCAGGATCTATTTCATCAACATAAAAAGTATTCAGTTCACGGATGAGTGAAATAAAAATGTCAAGATTTTTCCCAAGCCTGAAATCCCTGGATTCCTGGTTTATCAGAAATGCAGTGGTGGTAACGGCAAACAGAACAATTGTAATCAGAATTAATATTTTCTTTCCTTTCTGCTTTTTCATGATCTGCTTCATCGTTAACAAATATATTTTGATAAAAGACGAAAATAGAAAGAAATTATTTCAGATGGATTGTATTTATGTTTTATAAGAAAACTTTAACATTGATGTGTTTGGGTTTTTATTCCTTGCTTGTACTTACAGATGATACAAGTTTCCGGAGTACATCATCAACATGCTTTTCTATTTCCCGGAAATCGGGAATTCTCCTGTCTCTGTAGATTAAAATGAAATTTATACTCTTACCTGTCGATGTCAGAAAATCATAAAGAATATATTTTTTCCTTCTATATGCTTCTCTGATTTTTCTTTTTATAGCATTTCTCTTTACAGCAGATCTGAAGAGCTTTTTTGAAACGCTGATTGCAATCTTTGCCGGCGCAGCTGAATCCTGATTGCTAAAAGTCCATATTACCTGAAAAGGATAACTTGTTACTGAAATGCCTTTTTCAAATAGTAATTCTATAGCTTTTTTACTGCATAGCCGCTCATGTTTTCTGAATGTTTCAGTATGTTCAGCCATTGCTGAATTAATAAAGCATATGTATTTACAGTTTATGCTATGAAGAGTAAAAATATACGGACAAAAAGAGCTATTTGTTATGGTTCTTGTTGTATTCCTTCAGGTATTCATCAAGAGCCATTGTCATTGACGGGGATTTTGGATTTGGTGCCTGGATGTCGACTCTGAATCCTTCCTGTTCGAGTGCCATTACTGTGTTTGGTCCGAAAGCTGCAATTTTAATATTTCCCTGCACAAAATCGGGAAAGTTTTCGCGAAGTGATTTTATGCTTGAAGGGCTGTAAAAAACAATTATGTCATAATCAAGCAAGTCATTTATACTTTCAAAATGATTGCTGATTGTTTTGTAAAATATTCCAATTGTATGTTTAATGTTGTTTTTCTTAAGCAGTTCAGGTATTTCTGAATTGTGGGGTTCAGGAAGAGGTACCAGGTAATTCTCGTCTTTGTGTTTAATTATTACATCAATGAGGTCCTGAAATTTTGATTTTCCATGGAAAATTTTGCGTTTGCGGTATACGATATATTTCTGCAAGTAAAATGCAACGTTTTCGGTAATGCAGAAATATTTCATTGTATCAGGAACAGCAATGCGAAGTTCATTACATATCCTGAAGAAATGATCAATTGCTGTTTTACATGAAAAAATTATGGCAGTATGATCCAGAATGTTTATCTTCTGCTGCCTGAAATCCTTTGCAGTAACTCCTTCAATCTGAACGAAAGGCTTAAAATCGACTTTCAGGTTATATTTTTTTGCCAGTTCATGATAAGGAGACTTTGGATTCTGCGGATCTGGCTGCGATACTAAAATTTTTTTTATTTTCAACCCCTTACAGATTTAGTTTGACATCTGTATCATTGAATATTCTGCAACAGTTGCTTTAAAAATTTAATGAGTATAGCGACTGGCAGAATTTCCAGCGCACAAAGGTATAAAATTAAATACAAAATTGATGCACTTCTCTTTATAAAAATTGTAAAAAGGTTGACTATTCGTATAACGTAGATAAATATCACAATGAAAAATCCTGAATAGATTATTGTTTTCGTATTGAAAAAGTTAGTATAAAGAAGAATGATTATTATAAAAAACAGGATTAATCCGGTGCTTCTGTAAAAGCAGGAAATAGCCCTGCCATATTCCATAAAAATTTCTTTTTGTTCACTTATTTCACCGGTAAGAAAGGTCACTGATTGTCTGGCAAGTGAGAGAAAAATTGTTGAAATAAAAATTATTATCCATGCAAAGTAACCTTTTATTACACCAGTACCGATATTGAAATATGTGAAGAGCAGATGCCCGTAAAGGCTGATGTTTACATATGATATCAGGTCGAGAAGTGTTGATGAAAATCTTAAAGTTTTTGTTGTACCTGAGTCATGAGCAATCCTGAATGTAAAAAATTTCTTAATTAATTTCATGGAATCTGAAAATGCTCTGCCCAATATTATATAAACCAGCAATGAAATGAGCATCACTGGCAACATCCAGTCAGATTTCAGTGTATCTTTCTCGATTTTGATGCCATTTTTAGCTACTTCAGAAATTTTTATTTCCAGATCTTTTTTAAGCTTTTGTGACGATTCAATGAAGGAATAAGGGAAGCAAATATTTGGCCCTTCTGATGTAATAGACTCATAATCAGATAAATAATAGTTTATTATATCAGAAGTTTTTTTATTAGTGAAATCAGTACTTAATTTTTTGTTTTCAATAGAAGTGTCGATTTTCTCCTTGTTTTGTGCTTTTACATCTTGATGAATTTTGGAAATGACTTTTTTTACTGTGGTGTCGAGTGATATTGTTTTTACTGAATCTGCATTTTTTCTGGGGAGGGTATCCTGCTTCTGTCCGGTGAGGTAGGTTTCATCGGCCTGTTTAAGTTTTAGTGTATCCTGAGGTACCATTTTTACCGGCATTATTAAACAATTTTCACCGGCTTTTATGAGTTGCCGGCTTCAGAAATAATCTACTCTTGAGCCAATTATTTCTGAAAGGACATCATTGGCTAGACGGCTTGATCCTATGCGGAAAAGTGAAGGATTCATCCACTCTGCACCGAGATTATGTTTAACAATATTGTAATACACGATGGCATCCTTGGATGATGCTATACCTCCTGAAGGCTTAATCCCAACACGTATGCCCGTTTCATTATAAAATACAGAAATGGCGCGGCAGATTACAAAAACGGATTCTGGTGTAGCAGAGACACTTGTTTTACCGGTTGAAGTCTTGATAAAATCTGCCCCGGCATCCATCGCAATCATCGAAGCGTTAAATATCTGCTCAATGTTGTGAAGGAGTCCGGATTCGATAATCACTTTGAGGTAAGCCTTCCCTATGTTACTTTTGATTTCTCTGATTTCATCTGCAACTGTCTGATAGTCATTGCCGAGGAAAGCTCCCACATTGAAAATAAAGTCTATTTCATCAGCTCCGGCATCTGCTGCCATCTTACACTCGGCTACTTTGATACTTCTGAATGTTTGTGATGCTGGAAATCCTCCGGCAACAGCGGCTATTTTTACATTTCTTGCGGTAAGCTTTTCTTTTACCAGGGGTACGAAATTCGGATAAACACATATTGCAGCAACAGAAGGAATATTGGAATATCTTGCATTAAAGCTGTTTATTTTTCCGGTGAGTTGTAATATGCTGCTTTTATTATCAGTAGTATTGAGGCTTGTCTGGTCAATTACACTGAGAATCTCCATCAGTGTTTTTCTGTCGGGGGCTCCAGAAATTCCTGAATATACCTTTTTCAACCCCTTTTTGATTTCTCCTTCAGAAGGACACGATTTAAAAAGTTTTTCATACAGTTTTGTCATAAGGCATCTGATTTAAAATAAGTTAGATATTATTCAACGATTAAAAAGCCTGATGGCAATATATAATGTTTTTCTGATTTATTATGTTGTATCTGAAAATTTATGATTTTCTGTTAAGGCTTTTGTTCCTTGCCAGTGAAGCAAAAATACCGATTATGGAAAGAACAGAAAAAATCATAAAGCCTGTTCTCATACCTGCCATAAGTCCTTTGTAGGTGGATGGCAAAATTTGTTGTTTTCCTATAAATAATGCTAGTAGCATCATTGCAATACCCATACTTGTCATCTGGCCTATCATTCTCATTGTGCCGACAGTTGCAGAGGCAACACCCAGATATTTTTTTTCGACTGAACTCATAATTGCATTTGAATTGGGTGATGAAAAAAAAGCAAATCCCGTACCTGTTATCCCGAGAAGGATAATTATTAAGAAAAGAGGTGTGTTATCCCGTAAAAAACAAAGAGATACAAGACTTATTGCGGTAATAGCCATACCAATGGAAGCAATAACTCCTGGATTTTTCCTGTCGGATAGTTTACCTGCAGCTGGTGAAAGAATCATCATGGCAAGTGGTTGAGCGATCATGATAAATCCCGCACTTCTTGCATCCAGATTTTGAATATACTGAAGATAAAGACTCATGAAAAACCCTATTGCAGAAGTTGCAGCGTAATGTATCAGGGCTGCAATCCCTGAAAATGTAAGGACTCTGTTATGCAAAAAGAGTTTTATATCGAAAACAGGATAGTTTACAGATTTTTCAAAAAGAATGAACACAATGCCCACTAAAATTCCTGAAGAAAGACAGATCCAGCTACAAAAAGAAGGAAGCTTTGAAAAACCGTACATGAAAAGGGCAAGAGAGATCCCGTATAAAATTGAACCTTTCCAATCAAATTTTTCACCACTTGCTTCAGCCCAGTCGGTTTTAATTTTTCTTGAGATTAAAATCTGGGCGATTATACCAATCGGAACAAGAAAAATGAAAATACTTCTCCACCCGAATTCTTTTGTTAAGAAGCCTCCTATTATAGGGCCTGCTGACAGACCGAGGTAAACAGCTGTGATATTTATTCCCATTGCCTTTCCCCTTTCGCCCGGGGGAAAAACTGATGTTATGATTGCCAGACTTGTACCGAAAAACATTGCACCGGAGAGACCCTGAAAGATTCTCATAATAATCAGGGAGTGGAAATCCCTGCAAAAGATTATGAAAAATGTTGAAAGAGTAAATAAAAAGATGCCAGCTCTGAAAATTTTTATTCTTCCCCGGATATCTGCAAGCTTACCCATTGGTAGCAGAAAAATAGCGGAAGTAAGTATAAAACTGCTGGCTATCCATCCCAATTCCACAGCATTTGTATTCAGATCCTTTTCTATAGCCGGAAGAGCTAGATTTATTGCAGAACCAAGAAAAGGATTGAGAAATGAAGCAAATGTTGCTACCAGAAGAACCGATTTTTGAAGTGATTTATCCTCAGGAATGCCTGGCTCTCTTTTGGTCATTTAGAAATCTTTGTTTTTTGTGTCAATAATTATTGTAACGGGGCCATCGTTTATAAGTTCAACATCCATCATTGCACCAAATTTTCCTGAAGCTGTTTTTCTACCCAGCCGTTCGGAAAGAGCTTCAATAAATTTTTCATACAAAGGCATTGCTTTATCAGGATGGGCTGCCCTTATGTATGAAGGTCTGTTTCCCTTTTTTGTCAGTGCATGAAGAGTAAACTGGCTGACTACCAGTATATTACCTCCTGTTTCTTTCACTGAAAGATTCATTACGCCTTCATTGTCGTTGAATATACGGAGGTTAACTATTTTATTGCTCAGCCATTCAATATCTTCTTCTGTGTCTGCATCTTCAAAGCCTGCGAGTACGAGCAGACCGGGCCCGATCTGTGAAATCAACTCACCATCCACTGTAACTGAAGACCTTTTGACTCTTTGTATTACAACTCTCATTTATAAGCAAATTTTACAGAGCCAAATATAAAAACATGTTTAAAAAATGAGGATTAACTTCTTATTTGCTTTTTATTGTGATGAAAATCTCTTCACCCGGAATCAGTTTTAAAGGCATGCCTTCAATAAGTTCCCTGCCGGAGAATTTTTTCATCTTATTACCGGGCTTGAAAAACACTTTATATACTTTGTCATATTCAGGGATAAACCACTGTTGAAACTGGTTAATTCTTGGATAGTCTACCGGGAGATGCATTTTTTCTTTATACCTTGGGATGCCGAATTGCAATTTACCTTCCCATACGTTTTCACAACTCGCTGCAATTTTAAGTTGGCCAGATTCGTATACAGCGCCAATTTTCAGTTTTTCGTCCCAATGGTCAGGGATTATTCCCTGTGTTTTCCAGAGGCAATACATAATTGTTGTTCTAGCAAAATTACCGTCGCCGTGCCAGCCTTCTATAATGCCATCAGGTTTCTGGTAATTCCACATAATCCTGATTTCGCTGTCAATCCATTTTTTCAGTTTGGGCAATGGAATTCTGTTGTACAGATTAAGTGCACCTTCGATGGCATCAGCATATCCGTCACATCCACCATTTTCCCAGTTGAAATTCCTGTAATTATCGTATAGAATATCAAGTGCTTTAATTACAGCTTCTCTGTATTCTGGAACGGAATCAATATCCGCAATAAAATAATACGCATTGAGAGTATATCCAAAGGTGTCGGCAATACCATCAGATATTATCTCGCCTGTTTGAGGGTTTATTTCGTTGTAAAATAAACCATCTTCATTTCTTCCGACTTCAAGTATTCTATTGAGCATAATATGCAAGTTTTTTCGCCATTGTGCTCTTTTTTCCGGCCATACATAGTAAGCTGCAAGGTAGGCTTCGCAAAGCCCAGATAAAATTTCACAGCCGTGATCCCTAATGCGAATATGGTCATAATGTTGTGTGATAAGATTTTCATCACTCAGGTAATAGTCTGCAATCTCGGCAGCCCATTCAAGGTATTTCCGGTTACCGGTAAACCAGTACATTCTCGAAAGAGTCTGCAATAGATCCCCGTTGACCTCAACAACTGCATTCCTTCCAAAAGAACTTCCCTTTAGTTCTTTAACCACTGTTGCAATTTTCTGGAAATCCTCCAGTATTTCAAGCATCCTGTCACTCCATATACTTTTTCCCAGCCATTCGGTAATAGGTATGAGTCCGTCTTTCATGTATTCAGCAGATCCAAATATTATTTGTGAAGTATCAATTGCCTCGTTTCTGAAACCTTTCCTGGAAAACGAATATGTATCGGGCAGTTTTCCGATCCTTGACGTTAGTTTTCTTTCATTTTCAAGCATTTTTACTGCAGCAGTATTGAAAAAATCGGGCATTAGCAACGATGACGTAAGAACCATAAAGGGATAATTATCTGCTGCTGCATCCCATGCATTCCAGTAGTCTATGCTTTCTCTTAAATTGCGTGGAATTAGGCCACTTTCAGGATCAGCATGACGACTCCATGCATTAACATAAGCTATGCAACGGTTAAAGCCTTCATTTGAAAGAATACTATTGTCTGAAGCTTCTTTGAAAACCGAATTATCAGATTTTTTACAGGACAATAAAGAGATAGCGATAATCAGAAAAACAGTTAAACGTACCATGGTTAAATTTGATATTGGAATTTGGAAAATATCATGAGCAAACTTAATGATAATAATAAAATAATTTTGTGGAATTTCAGAAAGAGTGTAGACTTTTCCGGTATATTTGTCCAATTTTTTTTGTGATGGATTTTGTTACAATTCTTTTAATTGCTCTCGGTTTGTCATTTGACACATTTGCTGCATCAGTGGTTTTCGGTATAACATGCAGCAGGATTGTTTTTGCTCAGGCAATAAGGGTGGCAATTGTAATGGCATTGTTTCAGGGAGGGCTAACCGTAACGGGATATTTTGCAGGGACAGTGGTTAGTGGACCTTTGAAATTACTGGATCACTGGATTGCTTTAATACTTTTACTTGTTATTGGCATTAGAATGATTGCCGGAGGTATCCAGAAGAAACAGCATCTTAAACCAAGGGACTACACACGAACGCCTGAACTTATAGCCATAGCATTAAGTACCAGCATTGATGCAGCTGCGGTAGGTATAAGTTTTGCTTTACTGCAGGCAAGAATATGGTTCTCTGGAGCTGTAATTGCGATTGTTACATTTCTTGCCTCAATGACAGCTATACGAATAGGTAAATCAGCAGGAGAAAAAACTGGAAAATATGCAGAAATAATGGGTGGAGTTATTCTTATAGGGATAGGAGTTAAAATATTTACTGAACACCTATCAGGTGGATAAAAGACTGAAATCAGCAGGTATCATATATCTTTCCCTTCTGTTGAAAGTACACATCTCAGTATATCCTGCGTCTTTAAGCAACTGGTAAGCTTCACTGAAATATTCACCTATTCGCCCGGGATTATGTGCATCTGAATTGACACATACGGGTACATTCTCTTTTTTGAATAAATGGAGGAACCTTACATCAGGATAAAATTCCCCTAAAGGTTTGTTTTTTCCGTTTGTATTTATCTCCAGTGCTACTTCATGCTTTGCCATAAGATGAGCAAGATGCCTGTAAAGAGGCTCCGGATTTCCCTGATATTTCAGGCCGAAAATCCTTATAAGGTCACAATGAGCAATAAAATCAAACAGTCCTGATTTAATTGCCTCAAAAACAATTTCAAAGTAATGAACGAAAATATCATTAAACGATTTACCATTATAAAAGTCCTCACTGCTGTCAACGGTATTTTCACCTATGAAATGGATTGAACCAATTGCATAATCGATATTCAGGGATGAAATAATATCATTAATTTCCTTTTCCTTGCCAGGGTAATAATCTATTTCGAAACCTGTTTTGATTTTAATATTATCCAATTGATTTTTCAGACTTGATATGTGGCTGATATAATCGGGAACTTTCTGCATATCAATGCACCACGTCAGATCTGTTCTGAACAGGTTAAGGTGTTCTGAAAACCCAATTTCTTTAAAGCCCTTTTTAATTGCTGTTGAAATATATTCTTCAGGTTCTGCAGTACCATCGCTGTAATTTGTATGGATGTGATAATCAGTAATATATAGCATAAATGTTATTTTACAGTTTATTTCTATTGGATAAATCTGAAGCAAATATACACCTCGCTATTTAAACAGCAAGAAATTTGATTATAGTATAAAATAATTTAAATTCAGGCCTTAAAAAACGAGATGAAAAAGATAATTCTTTTGATAGTATTACTTTTGACCAGCAGATTTCTGATAAGCCAGAATTATAATAATATTGGCTCTCAGGGTGACTCAGCAACTGGCAGAGAGAAAAAGTCGAATTACCTGTTGACCGGTTTCAGACATGGAGTAAGTTATTTTCCTGAAGTAATATATAGAGGTGTTGAATATGAAGCAGGTGAAACATTGAGTTTTGACAGGTATCATTCTCTGGAAGTAATTTACATGTGGCTTGAAAGATGGGCAGAAAAGTATCCTGACATTTTTCAGCTTTACGAAGTTGGACGCAGCTATGAAGGAAGGCCTATATATCAGGTAACTATTTCTGCCAGGAGTAGTGGGAAAGACACTGAAAAGCCTGGGGCGTATTTTGAAGGTGGGCGTCACAGTGGAGAGATTACAGCTTCAGAGAGTGCTTTATGGCTTATTAAATACCTGGTTGAGAATTATGGGAAAGATCCTGAAATAACTCATCTGGTAGATACGCGAACTATTTACATAAGACCTGTAAACAATCCGGATGGACATAACCTTTACCTGAAAACTGCTCAAAGCAATCGGAGTACAGTAAGGCCATTTGACAACGACGGTGACGGATTACTGGATGAAGATTCGCCTGAAGATCTGGACGGTGATGGCTTAATATTAAATATGAGATGGAAAGATGAGAAGAGGGGAACATATATTCCCGATCCGGCTTATCCAACGGGCAGATTAATGAAACAGGTACCAGCAGGTAAGGGGATCTATCTTGTTGCACAGGAAGGTTTTGATAATGACGGCGACGGAAGGGTGAATGAAGATGGCATCGGAGGGTTGGACCTGCACAGGAATTATCCTGAAAACTGGAGGCCGCAATCAGAAGAAACCGGTCGTGGTTATACCCAGTCAGGTGCAGGTGAATATCCGCTCAGCGAAACAGAAACAAGGACGGTGGTTACTTTTTTACTGTCACATCCTAACGTTTACGTTGTAAATTCAATGGATACAAGCGTCCCCATGCATCTAAGAGCACCTTCAACATCTGCGTCGGAAGAAAGAATGTATCCTGAAGACTTGAGCTGGTATAGATATTTTGATGAGCTCGGCAAGAAAATAACAGGATATTCAAGAGCAGGGGATGTATTTAATGATTATAACCGTGGTAATCCGCTTTTTGGACACGGCCCTGATTTTGGATACTGGTACTTTGGCGCAATCTGGTATGGTGATGAAATATGGAATGGGGGGAGGAACAAAGATTATAACGGAGACGGTACAATTGACCAGAGTGAAATACTTGAATGGGATGACGAAGAAAACAACGGTGATGGATTTATTGAATGGAAACCTGCCAGGCATCCAGTTTACGGTGATGTTGAGCTGGGCGGATTCAACCCAAAATTCTTTTCTCAGAATCCACCGCCCCGATATCTTGAAAAATGGGTATCAAATCAAGCTCTATTTAATCTTGAATTAATAAAAGCTCTGCCTGAGCTTAAATGGGAAAATATTGAAATAAAAAAGATAAAATCATATAGAAAGGATTCAGCAGATTATCAGATTAGAATTAGCTATAAGAATACCGGTTTACTTCCAACAGCTCTTAAACAAGCGCATCTGGTGAAGATTGTGAGGGACGACCGTGTTGTAATTGAAATTGATTCAGCTGCTTTTAAAGGGGATAGACGAATATTTAAAGTATTGAGTCCGTCGCCTGAGCAGGGAAGAGAAAACCGATCTGGCAGAGATGCTTTTTCAGATAGTCCTGTACTACAGCAAAGAAGTGCGTTGAGGAGCATTTCACAAAATGTTCCGGATACAAAAGGAGGTGCTGTTTCTACTGTGATTTTTGAAGTGAGAGTTTATGGTAACAGTGATCTCAGTGGAAAAGCGAGTGTTTATTCCACCAGAGGAGGAGTTTTAAAAAACAAGGAATTTTATATAAAACAATCTTTTTAATAATTAAATTGATATAACTATTTTCACAACTCAGGAAAAATCAGAAAAATCATTAACAGAATAAATATATGAAAAGAACCTATGTTTCCGATATTCCGAGAAGAAAGTTTCTTAAGCTTGGGATTAAGGGAGGTATTATAGTGGCTGCCTCGCCGTATATGATTGAGTATCTTACTTCATGTTCGGGAAAACAGAATATGTTTCCTCCGCCGGAAATAAATCGTGAGATGCTTGATAAAGTTATTGCCCATGCTCTGAAAAAGGGCGGTGATTATGCTGATATTTACATTGAGAACCGGATAACAAGACAGATCTTGATGGAAGAGTCAAAATTCAAGAGTGGTTTATATGGGGTCAGTCAGGGAGCAGGAGTAAGGGTTATATCAGGAAACCGTACCGGTTATGCTTACACGGAAGAGATAAGTTATGATAAGCTGTTACGGGCTGCTGAGATAGCTTCATACGTTGCACAAAACGGTAACCTGGTAATCCCCCGACCGGTGGAAGTTGCAGAAAACCCTTCATATATTACAGTGAAGGTGCCATTGCAGGATGTTGCTGATGAAAAGCGCCTGGAAATCATTCAGAGAGCTGATCAGGCTGCCCTTTCGTATGACAGGCGCATAAAAATGACCATTATTGAGTATAATGATGAGATAAGGTCAAGGATTATTGCAACAAGCGAAGGAATTTACTGCAGAAACGAATTACCTCTTTTGTTTTTCATTGTGCAGGTAATGAGTGATGATGGTAATTCAAGACATATGGCAAGAGAGAGGTTAAGTTATCATTCGGGTTTTGAGATGTTTGATCTTGTGACACCAGAAAAAGTGGCACAAAATGCTGCACGGGAAGCAATTGCAATGCTGGAGGCAAAGGATGCTCCTGCTGGAGTGATGGATGTGGTTATGCAAAACGGATGGGGAGGTGTTCTGGTGCATGAGGCAGTGGGGCATCCTCTTGAGGCTGATAATATTGCCAAAGGTGTAGGAGCATTTACAGGAAAGCTTGGTAAAAAGGTTGCAAGCGATTGTTTTACAATGGTTGACGATGGAACATTGCCCAACTTCAGAGGCACAATCGATTTTGATGATGAAGGTACTCCGGTGCAACGTAACGTGTTGATTGAAAATGGCATATTAAAAGGTTACATGACTGATGTACTGAGTGCAAAACAACTTTCATTGCCAAGAACAGGAAACGGAAGAAGAGAATCATTCAGAAACATTCCAATTCCTAGAATGACCAATACTTTTATTGAGAAAGGGAAAGACAAACCTGAAGATATTCTGGCTTCAACCAAAAAAGGATTATATGTGCAAAGCCTGAGCGGAGGCAGTGTAAATCCAGTAACCGGAGTATTTAATTTTACCTGCCGGGAAGCATATTTAATTGAAAACGGAAAAAAGACTTACCCGGTTAAAGGTGCCACACTAATAGGCTCATGCATGGATGTTATAACAAACATTGATGCAGTTGGGGATGACCTTGATTTTGGTCCTGGTATATGTGGGAAAGGGCAATCAGCCGAAGTTACTGCTGGGCAGCCTACAGTAAGAATAAGAGGAATAAACGTTGGAGGTACAAGGGGTTGAATTTTAAAAACATATGAATATGAATTATATAAATCTTGTTGAGAAACTGCTTAAAAAATGCCTGAAACTTGGGGCAGATGTTGCTGAGGTATATTTTCAGTCGGAAAGAAATCTTTCAATACAGATTCTGAATTCTGAAATAGAAACAATTGAAGAGGCCTCAACACAAGGGGTGGGTTTCAGGGTTTTTACAGGTAACAGAATGGGTTTCAGCCATTGTAATAATTTTTCTGACAGATCAGTTGAAGAGGCAATTTTAAGGGCAATTGAGTTTGCAAAACTTTCTACGCCTGATGAGTATAATGTTCTGACCGATGACAAAACTGTTTCAGAGGTTAATGGTTTATACGATCAGAATTTGGGGAATATCCCGGTTGACAATAAAATTAAAATGGCAATTGAACTTGAAAAGGAAGCTTTAAAGGATCAGAGAATTACAAAAAGTTCAGGTTCATCATACAGGGAGAGGGAGACAGAAATTTATATTGCCAATTCTAATGGTATACTGAAGAATTACAAAACAAGTTCATGCTCTTTGGGCGTAAGCGTTGTGGCTGAGAAAGGTGAGCAGAAAACCACTGGAGGTGAAAGCTGTTCGCGTGTATTTTTTGAGGATCTTCTTCCTATCGAAGAGATTGCAGCAGTAGCTGCTCGGAAAGCTTTTGAAATGCTCGATCCCGTTATGGTCAGCACACAAAGGGCAGCTGTAATATTTGATGCTGATGTCGGCCGGTCTCTTCTTGGAGGGATTATCTCTGCAGTTAATGGGGAACGAGTTATTCAGGGAGCAAGTTTTCTGCGCAATTCACTCGGCGAAAAAATTGCATCACCCCTACTGACAATAGTTGACGACGGAATAAAACCAAAAGGACTTGCAAGTTGTCCGTTCGATGGTGAAGGTGTTCCAACAATAAAAAATATTATTGTTGAAAATGGCATTCTAAAGAGTTTTATATATAATCTTAAAGCTGCAAAAAGGGCAGGTGTAAAAAGTACTGGAAATGCAACAAGAGGTGGCTTCAGTTCTCTGCCTGGAATAGGCGTGCATAATGTATATGTTCCGGCTGGGAAAAGTCTGAAGAACGAAATAATAGCAGCTACACGCAGAGGTTTTCTCGTGAAGGAGGTAACTGGTTACGGAATTGATCCTGTAACAGGTAACTTCAGTGGAGGAGCTTCAGGGTTGTGGATTGAAAATGGAGAAATAGTTCATCCGGTTAGAGGGCTAACCATAGCAGGCAAAGCAGATGAAATTCTAAATGCAATTGATATGGTCGGGAACGACCTGGATATGAACCGGACTTTTGCCACACCTACTTTCAGAGTGGCTGAGATGCAGATAGGAGGAAGATAAAGTTCTGTTCAGGAACCTAATATATTTTTAAGAGCTTTATCCATGGTGGGAAAATCGAAAGTAAAACCCGCTGAAATTAATTTTGAAGATGATACTCTGCTTCCTTGAAGAATTATTTCAGACATTTTTCCGAAAGCAATTTTAAGTAAAACCGCTGGTACTTTTGTAATAATCTTCTTTTTTCCTGTAAGCTCAGCGTATTTTTTAACAAAATCAATAAAAGTAATCTGTTCGGGGGCGCAGGCATTAAAGGCACCGTTCATCTGGCTGTCTTCAACAGCTTTGATATATATTCTGCAGAGGTCATTAATATGTATCCATGGGAAATATTGTTTTCCGCTTCCAGGAACAGGTAGGATACCAAATGGCTCAGTTAGCTGAAGCTTTTTAAGAACAGCACAATTTTTTTCCAGTACAACAGCAGTTCTTAATTTTACAGTTCTTATTCCTGATTTTGCAAATTTTTCAGCAGCTTCTTCCCACTTCTGGCATACAATCCCTGTAAAATCTTCTCCCGGACCCATTTCTTCAGTAAAAATTGTCTCTGAGGTTATAGAACCATAATAGCCTGTTGCCGAAGCTGAGATAAAAGCTTTTAATGGAAACCGGTTTATTATTACAGTATTTAAAAGCAAATTGGCCGAATCCACTCTGCTTCTAATAATTTCTTCACGTCTTTTTTCCGTCCATCGTTTCTCTCCAATATTCGCACCTGCAAGATGAATGATACAATCTGTATTTTCGAGGGCAGAAGGATCCAGTATTTCCTTTTCGGGATCCCAGCGGAAGACTCTGACTTTCCCAAATAGATTAGAAAATCTTGATAGGTGTGATACTGTATAACCTTTTTCAAGCAGAAAAGATGTAAGATATCTTCCAACCATACCGCTGCCGCCAGTAATCAGTACGGAGTAATTATTACACGGTTCTTTTTTATTAGCTATCATGTGTCATTCCTGAAGAATCCATGAAACAATAGGCTTAATAAAATTAAATAAATTTAACTATTTTCCGATATTTGCAATAATATGAAAATGTTTTACTTTAGCGGTTTGAAAAAATTATGGTAAACATAAAAAACTGAATCTATGGCAAACATAAAAACAAAAAGAGGAGTGATAGGCATCCTGACAGGTGGAGGTGATGTTCCTGGATTAAATCCTGCAATCAGAGCTGTCACAATCAGGGCAAACCGTGAAGGATTTAAAGTAATCGGCCTGAAAAGAGGCTGGGCTGGTCTCACTGAAATTATCAGGGACAATAAAGCTGATAACAGCCGATGCTACCAGGTTCTTACAAATGAAATAGTGAACAAGGCAGGACGTACCGGGGGTACATTTTTGCATACTTCACGAACCCGTCCAAGCCATATGTCGAAGAATGATGTACCTGAACATCTTAAGAGTACATACAATGCCGACATAAATGATCTGACACCTGAAGTACTTAAGAACCTTGAATGGCTAGGTATAGATTACCTTATACCGATAGGAGGGGACGATACTTTAAGTTATGCAGTTCATCTTTACACCAAGGGAGTGAAAGTCGTTGCAATACCAAAAACAATGGATAACGACGTTCCAGGTACTGATTATTGCATCGGATTCAGCACTTGTGTTACACGTACGATTAACATGACGAATTACCTGAGAACCTGTGCCGGCTCACATGAAAGAATTCTGGTTATTGAAGTCTTCGGAAGATATGCTGGATTCACTTCAATACTTCCGACAATGGCAGGTGCAGCAAACAGATGTGTCATTCCGGAATATAAATTTGATATCGAGCATCTTACAAAACTTCTTGTTGACGATCGGAATGAGAATCCGAGCAGGTATTCAATAGTGCTGGTATCGGAAGGTGCAATGTTTAAAGGTGGGGAAATGGTATTTGAAAATATGGAGAAAGACGCCTATGGCCACGCAAAATTGGGAGGAATTGGTGATCTTGTTTCGGCAAAAATAAAGGAACTTTCACCGAAGTTCAATAAGGGGAAAACAATAAATATTATAAACCAGAAGCTTGGATATCTGGTACGTTCTGGAGATCCTGATGCTGTTGATTCTATAGTACCTATGGCATTCGGTAATCTTGCCCTTGATTTGATTCTTAGAGGCATCCATGGCAGGCTGGTTGTTCTGAGAAATGGAAGATATGATAATGCTCCGGTTGATATTGTTACTTCACAGAAAAAGTTTGTGAATGTGGAGGAATATTATAACACCGAACGCCTCAGGCCTCATTATCACAGCTTTGAAATGAAACCATTCTTCCTGATGGCAGCTGAAGGTTAAAAAGTATAACCAAACAGAAAGGGGTCTGAATATTTAACAGACCCCTTTTTTTTCAGATCAGTGGGTAAATATAGAAAATTTAGTAAGGGAATAAATACAATAGTAAAAAAAGGGAGATTGTCAGGATTCATTTATACCATAAAAATTACAATTAATATATTGAATTTTAATACTTTTAGTTACATTTGAAATAAAATTAATAGCTTGGAAACAGGAGTTGTAGTAAAGTCGACGGGAAGCCGTTATAAAGTAATGACACCTGATGGAAGGAACATTGAATGTACTATAAAAGGACGGTTCAGAATAAAAGATATTCAAACCACTAATCCTATTGCTGTTGGGGACAGAGTAAAGTTTTCTTTATTACCCGGGAAGGAAATAGGAATAATTTCTGAAATTGAGGAGAGGAAAAATTATATAATAAGAAAGGCATCGAATCTTTCAAAAAAATATCATATTATAGCAGCTAATATCGACCAGGTTTTCCTGATGGTAACCATACGTATGCCAAAAACACTTCAGGAATTCATTGACAGATTTCTGGCAACATCAGAAGCTTACAGAATCAAAAGCATAATTATTTTCAACAAGATTGATTTATATGATGAAGAGGACACGGCAAAAATGAATTACCTTGCCTCACTTTATAGTGATATAGGATATAATTGTTACTGCATTTCAGTTAAAACCGGAAAAAATGTTGAGCTCGTAAAGGAAGCAATGAAAGATAAAGTTAATTTAATTGCAGGAAATTCGGGAGTGGGTAAGAGTTCATTGTTAAACTTGCTTAATCCTTCACTTAAACTTAAAACGGATGAATTATCACCTTATCATGAACAGGGTAAACATGTTACCACTTTTCCGGAAATGCATCCAATGCCGTTTGGAGGTTATGTGGTGGATACACCCGGGCTAAGAGGATTTGGAATAATCGATATGGATAAGAACGAAATTTACCATTTTTTTCCTGAAATATTCAGAAAATCAAAAGAATGCAGGTTTCATAACTGTTTGCATGTTAATGAGCCCGGTTGTGCAGTCATACCAGCAGTTGAATCAGGAGATATAGACATTATGAGATACCGGAGTTACTTAAATATTCTTGATGATGAAAACCGAAAATACAGGTAATTTTAATGGGAAATTATATTAGATATATTAATGAAAATTAGGAGTAATGAAGAGGATTTTGATAATAGCCGAAGTAGTATTGTTATTGATTCTGTTAATTAATTTCTTCTATTACAGAAACCTGTACCGCAATCAGATAAGCTATATGATTGAGCTCCTCGACAGGCAGGTTAGAATAGTTGGACTTGAGGTGGACAGTATAAATTATGCCTTTACAAGCGATCTCGGCCAAATAACTTTTACAAATGATGCTTATTATTTTTTTGACAGAACAAAACCTGAAATTAAAAACAGAATAACAGAACAATTGAAGCTTTTTTACTCAAAGTATCGTGATTTTGTTGTCAAAATAAGGCTGTATGATGATAAACAGAATGAGTATACTTTATCCAAGGATGAAACTAAGAATGAATGGATTGAAGGAGAGTTTGTTTCACTTGATCAACGTCCGATAGAACTCAAGGAAAAACTTATTGAAAATAACGGTGAGTTTAATTATTACATGGTAATTTTTAAAGGCGGCAAAGCAAGCGGGAATATTGTTACAACTGTTGATTACAGGAAATATTTCGGAAAACTTTTTTCAAAATATAACCTGAAAGACTATCAGTGGCAATGGGTATTGACAGAGAACGGGGAAGTTGTATTTGACAATAATGAAAATTTACCGGAATATACAGAAATAGGGAAAATAACAGAAGGTTTGAAGGAAGGGATTGTTTCCAATTTGATACATTATGCAATAATCAATAACGAAAGGGTTGAGGTACTTTCTTCTTTTTACTCAACACAGCTTCTTGAAAGGGATCTGGGAGTTATTTTCTCAGCTCCTGCAGATTTCTTTCAGAAATACCTTATAAGGAATTCGGTATTTATTGTGACAGCTACAATTTTATTAATACAGTTAATCATTCTGGTTTTCTGGAGAGTGTTAAAGATTCAGGAAAACAAAATACAGGAGCTTCATGATTCAGAGAATACCCTTAGAAGACTTATTGAGGAAATGCCTGTAGGTATAATTATTTATAACGACAAAAGGGAAATTTTAAAAGCAAATAAAGTGGCAGCAGAATATTATTCTTACGAAAATGAAGCTGAAATGACGGGTAAAATATTCCCTGAAACAACTCTTAAAATTGATAATGCTTATTTTTCAAAATATCTTGGTAAATCATTTAATCCAGACCAGTTTCTTGTAATTAAAAAACCTTTTGGGGAATTAATTCTGTACCATACCAGCATACCGGTAGTTTATCAGAGGGAAAAAGCCTCCCTTGAGGTTCTTATAGACGTAACTATGCTGGAATCGGCAAGAAAACAAGAAGTTAAAGCAAATATTGCAAAAACAGAGTTTCTCGCAAGGATGAGTTATGAGATAAGAACTCCTTTGAACGGAATAATCGGAATGTCGGACATCCTTAATAAGTATGATCTTTCACCGGAGGTGCGAGATATCGTCTATCTTTTACGAAGATCTACTGAAGTTCTGCTAGGAATCGTAAATGATATACTCGATTTTTCTAAGATCGAATCCGGTAAAATGATACTTGAAGAGACAGCTTTCAATATCAGGGAAGAAGTTTATTACGCTATAGATCTTGCAAAGCCTCTTGCTAAAGAAAGAAATGTTACAATTCTTTGTGAAGTTGATGATAGCGTTCCTGAAACGGTAATTGGAGACCCTTACAGATTGAGGCAGATACTGGTTAACCTAATTAATCATTCGACAAGCAATACAGAAAACGGAGAGGTTCATGTTAGAATTCTGAAGAAATCAGAAAAAAGCGGAGTAATTACCATTGGTTTTGAAATACTGGATACCGGAAAAGCATTTGACAAGGCTGAGCTGAAAAAAATCTTTGGTGATATTGTTAATATTGAGAGTATAGTTCCCGGGAATTACAATGAATCAATGTTTTCCACCCTTATTGCAAGGCAGCTGATTGAACTGATGGGAGGAACTCTTACTGCTGTTAGTCCCTCAGGTATTTCAGGAGATAATGGAACAAAAATAACATTTACCATTCAGGTGCATTCAAATGAGAGAATTAAAAAGGATATCGACACTTCAACAATCAAGAGCATTGACCAGATTAAAACTCTTGTAATTACCGGACCTTCAGGAAGAGATGAAGAACTTCTTTCAATTTTTCACAGGGCAGGCCTGCAGATTTCAGTTACTTCTTATACAAAAACCACATTAAACCAGATTCTTGTAAACTCAACAATCCCGAAAATAAAATATGATCTGATTATTATTACAGACGATGAAAATTTTGACGGCATTGAAGTAGCACAAATGCTCTGGGACAATAACCTCTCTTCAAGATACAGGGTATTTATGGTCAGTACCAACGACAGAAAGGGGAACTACCTTAAATGCTTGACTTTTGGTGTGGATTATTATCTGGTTAAACCTTTTGATGTACATGAATTTCAGAATGCTGTGAGTGAGGTTTTCCATATTGAACCTGTCGGATTGATGCTTCATGAGGGTGAAGAGGCCAAAAGTCTTAATATTCTGATAGTTGAGGACAATAAAATGAGTCAGAAAATTCTGGCAAAAATGATTGAAAGCCTCGGATATAAATGTGATGTTGCTGAAGAAGGTTATGAAGGATATCAGATGGCTTTCAGCAAAAAATATGATGTTATTTTCATGGATCTCTTCATGCCGGAAATGGATGGTTATGAATCAGCAAGAAGAATATTTGAAGCCCGACCTGAAGTGCTGATTGTTGCTGTAACAGCTGACAATATGCCTGAAACAAGGAAAAAGGCTGAAATGTACGGGATTAAAGAATTTATTACCAAACCAGTAAGGATAGATGACCTGAAAAGAATTTTTCTTAAATATTTTATGAAATAACGTATTTGTGCATTAATTGCCTTATTCTTTATTCCTTTCTTCCCATTTGTAGACTTTATCAGACCGTCTCAAATAATGATCTGTTTTAATGGAACAGAATGTCCCCTTCAGTGCTTTTTCAGTAATCATTTGTTCTGCATCACGAATTTCTTCAACCCGATATTCAAGGGCCCCTGTTGTTGGACCGATTATAAGAATTGTATCACCTATCGACAAATCGCCGTTCTCAAGCTTAATCTCAGCAACTCCTATTTTGTTGTAATAGTTGGTGATTTTTCCGATATAAGTCTTTTTCATGGTTGCACTGGAACCATATTTGTTAGTCCACTCACCCATTTTACGTCCCAGGTAATAACCATCCCAGAATCCCCTGTTAAAAACAGTAGAAAGACGTTCTGTCCACTTTTTGATGTTTTCAGGAGTATATGTGCCCTGTTCAATTGCTCTTAGTGCTTCGTCATAGCATGATGTCACCGTTCTAACATATTCAGGAGAGCGTGCCCGGCCTTCTATCTTAAGTATTTCAGCACCGGCTTTTATTATCCTGTCAAGAAATCCTATTGTACAGAGGTCTTTTGCTGACATTATGTACTGATTGTCAATCTCCAGTTCAAATCCGGTTTCTTTATCAGTCACAATATATGATCTCCTGCAAACCTGATTACATAAACCCCTGTTAGCAGACTTGTTGTATTCATGCAGACTCAGATAACATTTTCCTGATATAGCCATACATAAAGCACCATGTGCAAAAATTTCAATTCTAAAAGGTTTACCGGAGGGGCCACATATTTTTCTCTTCTTTATTTCATCTGATATTTTTTTGATCTGTTCGAGCGACAATTCTCTGGCCAATACTGCAACATCAGCCCATTGTGAATAGAACTTCAGAGTGTCGGTGTTGGTAATATTAAGTTGTGTAGACAGGTGAACTTCCAATCCTTTTGAAAAGGCGTAATTGATAACTGATTGATCTGTGGCAATAATAGCTGATATCCCGCTTTTGGCTGCTGTATCAATAATTTTTTTCATTTTGTTAATTTCATCATCATATATCACAATATTAAGTGCGAGATAGCATTTAATGCCGTGTGATTTGCAGAATGAAACAATTTCAGGCAGGTCTGATAATGAGAAATTCTCAGATGATGAGGCTCTCATATTGAACTGTTCTGCGCCGAAATATACAGAATCGGCATTCCCCTGAACAGCTGCAGTAAGAGAAGCCCATGAACCGGCTGGAGCCGATATTTCAACTTGATGCCTTTTCATCCCCGTCTGGTTTTATCAAGTTATAATTATCAGGTAAAATTCAGTTTTTTCTCAGCATTATACGGATGCAGGTTCCTAATCCGGGCTCAGAATATTTAACAAATATTTTTCCTTTATGATACTCTTCAATAATTCTTTTTGAAAGAGAGAGACCAAGGCCCCATCCTCTCTGTTTTGTTGTATAACCCGGACTGAATATTTTTTTATGAGCCGACCTTGGTATTCCTTTGCCGTTGTCCCTGATATCAATGATAACGTAGTTACGCATTTCGGTAACTGATATATTAATTGTTCCCTCACCATTTGTTGCATCAATTGCGTTTTTACACACATTTTCTATTACCCAGCTAATAAGGGGTGGATTAAATTTAACCACTATTTCAGCCAGAGGATCATATTCGTTAATAAAAACAGTTCTTGAAGAAGCCCTGGATCTCAAATAATCAATCGTTTGACGTAGTACCGGAATAATGTTTGTACTTATAAGTTCCGGACGTGAACCAATCTTTGAGAAACGTTCAGTTATTTTTTCAAGCCTGGCGATATCAGTTGCAATTTCCTCGGTGAAGGGTATTTCGGGATATTTGCTTCTGAGCATTTCAACCCACCCGGTAAGTGACGAAACAGGTGTACCAAGCTGATGAGCAGTTTCTTTTGACATGCCAACCCATACCTGGTTCTGTTCTGCTTTCCTTGAGGAATTGAATGCCAGATAAGAAACAAGTATAAACAGAATTATAATACTGAGCTGAACAATGGGATAATATATCAGTTTTCTGAGAATAATACTGTCTTCATAATATACCTTGTTAATATGGCCATCGGGCAGGTATATTATTACAGGTTCCGACTTTTCCTTTATTTTTTTAAGCCTTGTCTGAAGGAAGTTCGGAGCAGTAAGTTTCATGGGATCATAATTTCTTGCAGAAATTATTGAATCCTTCCCATCGGCAAGAATAACAGGTATTGTTGTGTTACCTTCAATAATTGAAGATAAAAATTCAAGTGTCTGTCCTGTATCAGCAGCAAAATTCAACTGACGTATTGCTTCAGCCCATATTTCAATTTTTTTTCTTTCTTCTGATTTAAGATTTCTGACAAGTAAGTATGTATAACAGAATGAAAACATTCCTATCCCTACTGCAAGAAACAGTAAAATAAGTTTCCAGAGAGTCTTATGTGAATAAATGTTCAATTTACAGTGATTAAGTTATCTTTTTTATTTTTTTCTAAAAATACGATTTAAAATATTATTTTTTTCCTGGTTGCCTGATGTATCCTTTTTAATTTCAACATTATTTGTCTCTTCCCATTCTATGTTAAATTTTGGCCGGGGTGCGGGCTCTGTTTTCATAGCAGTATCTTTTTTGAATAAACCGTGTTCTTCATTAAGAATTTTTATCAGATTACTTTTTTCATTATTAAGACTTTCCCTGATTCTTACACCTGTAGCTTTTAAATCAGGTGAAACTTTGATGTTGTTTCCTTGACCGGTTATTTTCAGAAATACAGATGTACGCCCGAGCCCGTCATCTTCAACTGCACCAAAATCAGTTATTGTCTGGTTTTTTTTCATTTTTCCTGATAATAATTCGGAGAGATAAACCTTTACATGATATTCATATGTGTTGTCAAAATTATGTCGGCCGCTTACAGTGAAATTAACAGCAGAAGAATTAATCTCCATCTGTGGTATAGCAAGATAGTTGTTTTTAATGTAGAAATTATTTTCCAATCTGGAAAATGAAATGTTTTCAAGCTCATTTATATTTATAAATTTTGACAGAGCTTTTACCGGTTCAAAATTAGTAAGAGATCCGTTCTCAATCAAATAGTTGCCTTCAGCATTTACTGACCTGATATCAGGTTTCAACAGCGAGTCGTGTTGCATCATTATTTTTAACGTACCTGAAAGATTGCCCGAAAGATGTTCAGAATGAATAAAGTCCTGCCCGAAGTTGTCAAACGAGCTGAAACACTTATTAATGTCGATATTTTCAATAAAAAAATTGCCCTGGGAAGCAAATGGTAAACCTGTTTTTTGACGGGACAGAACAAAAATGCCTGAAACTAATCCGTCAAGCGTTGTTGCAGAAAAATTGGTGAAATTGAGCAAACCAGGTTTATAATTTAAAGTCCCACTTATGTTAGCGGCAGTAAATTTTCTCCATTTGAAATTGTTTAAAACAAAAGAAATATCAGCCTCAATTCCTTCAGGCATTTTTACGGCTCTTTTGATGTTACTTTTATCTGCAGAATTACTGGCAGATAAGTTTATTACATCAATGTTATCAGCTGTTATACTGGCATTGATTTTAATTATTTCTGGTTTTCCTGCCAGCCATGCTGGCAGATTACCAAATTCTCCTGTAATCTTAATACGCTGGTTATTATAGGAAAACACCAGGTCGTCGGTCCATAATGATGAAGCGATAAAAATGTTACCTGAGGCATCATTGAATGAAAATCTTTCATTTTTGTGATTTATTGAAAGGGATTTAAACTGAATATTTGCCTGTGGATTAAGATTGAAAATATCAGCCGCATTTAGCTTTTTGGTTTTTCTTGGCAATGGACCTTCAAGTTTCAGGTTTAATCGTGCAGACCCTTCTCCGGATATGAGCCATGGTATGCTTACAAGTTTTTTTAAATCTTCTGGAACAATTTCTCCGGAAAAGTTAAGTTTTATAAAAGGATTTTTAAGATTTTCTGCAGAAAAGGAAATATAATATTCTGCATTTCCAATCATAAATGAACATTGCTGTATATTAAGTTTGCCTCTCGGGTAGTCAGAACCATCTCCACCTGTAAAATTTCCGGAAAAAGAAATATTTTCCACCAGTATATCTGTTTTTCTATTGTAAAGCTTTCCTTTATCAATTGAAAATGCCATTTGGGTGAATAAATTCTTTGTGCGGTTTAATGGACCTGATAAAATGCAGCTGGCGTTCAGTAATCCACCTGCAGTAAAATCAGTATATTTTTCAATAAGCTTCTGTGGGAGGTATTTCTTTGCTTTTGAAAGGTCAATGTTTTGTCCCTCAATTTTTAGTAAAAGTTCATTTTCTGGTTTTATATAACCTGTTAGCTTGAGAGAAAGGCCCTCAAATTTTAGAATACTGTTTTGAAAAGTTAATTGTTCATCTGATTTTCTCAGACTAATGTCTGCATATACCTGAATGTCAGGTTTTATATTTAATGAACCAATATTGAATTGATTAACAAGAATTCCTGATGTGCATGAAAAGTCGAGATTTTTTCCACCAATTCTGCTTCGTAATTTTCCATTATTTATAACACCGGAAATTGAAATGTCGGTGGCCTTGTTTAAATAAGTTGCTTTAAGATTGCGTATTACAATTTTATCAAGGTCAATTTCATTATCATAGTTCCCTTTATTTGAATCTGATATTTTAAAATTAATTCCTCCAATGCTGTCGGTAATAAGAAAAAGTTCTCCGTCGCTTATTGTTATGCTTTCAATAGAATATTTTTTTTTGAGTATATCGGTAATTTTAAATTCAAGTGATGCAGTACCAGCCCTTAGCAGAGTGTCAGTATTAATTCCTGTCCATTGAGTCCTGTCGAATGATTCGGAAGAAAAAACGGTAAGGTTCAGTAGTTCAAATGAAGCTTTTGGGAAACGTTTTATCAGAGAAAGTCTGTATTTTTCGAACTCGAATTTTGTTGACAGATTCCTGTTGATTGAATCAATCACGGCAACTACTGCCTGGTTCTGGAAAACAAATGCGGTTACTATCATTGCAGTCAGAGTAATAATTATTCCTGCTACAATCCATGCAAATATTTTCACAACCAGCTTCATTTGGAAACTATTTTAACTGACAGTAGTTTACTTTATTGTTAAATCAAGATTATATGTTCTTTTGAAGGAGAAATGAGAGGTCATCATTATTGCCTGCTTCAAAAGGTTCTGCATTTTTAATGAATATTCGAGCGCTTTTGGGTCCTATAAGTTTGACATTTTTGCCTTCAATCAGCAGCATTGTGCCTTCTCTCAGGCCAGCCACATAAATTCCCGGATTTAATTCTATAAACTCCCGTATTCTTTGTTCGCGGGTTTCACCGGCAAAACCTTCGGGATTAACGTCGAGGTAGTGAGGATTAATCTGAAATGGAATAAGGCAGAATGCTTCAAAAGAATCCGGTTCAGTAATCGGCATATCATTGGTTGTTCGGATTGTCGGACATGCGACATTGGCACCAGCACTCCATCCAATATATGGAGTCCCTGAGAATACTTTCTCCCTTACCGGTTCAATTAGTTTGTTCTCCCTTATCATTTTCAGAAGTTTCCAGGTATTTCCACCTCCTATGGCAATTACTTCAGCTTTTTTTATTGCAGCAACTGGATCAGTGAAATGATGTATTGATTTGATTTGGTAACCTCCTTCAATGAACTTCTGACTCACCTTTTTTTCATATTCATCGTATGAGAAAGTAACAGCTGCATAAGGTATAAACAGAATTTCTGCTTGTTTGCTGCCAAGAAAACTTTTTATATGGGGAAATGCATGTTCAAGATAACCCTCCCCTGCATTGGTTGAATTGCTTATGAGTAACAGTTTCATTAGATTACAAATGAATATATGACGCAAAGATAATCATTCTTGCTGCTGAATTTTGAGATGTTGTTCTATTATCAGATTATTTTAGTAAATTGGATAAAATTTCAATAAACAATGGAGTTAAAATACAGTGCCCATATTTACATTGTCTCATTACTTTTGTTATTATGTCTTTCCTGTAATTTATTCAGAAAGCCTGATAATATAATCGTTTCGGATAAGTTTAAAGAAATTTCAGATGATTCACTTCTTTCACTTGTTCAGTATCAGACCATATTGTATTTTACTGAAGGAGCCGAACCTACATCGGGCATGGCAAGGGAAAGGATACATATGGATGGCATTTATCCGGAAAATGACATGAATGTAGTTACCACAGGTGGTTCCGGATTTGGTATAATGGCAATAATTGCAGGTATGGAAAGAGGTTTTATCCCAAGAAACAGGGGTATAAATCAATTGAAGAAAATAGTTGATTTTCTTAAGAAGGCTGACAGGTTTCACGGAGCATTTCCTCACTGGTTATATGGAGAGACGGGAAAAGTGAAACCTTTCTCAGAGAAAGATAATGGAGCTGATATTGTTGAAACAGCATATCTGATGCAGGGTCTGCTGGCTGCGCGGCAATATCTTAGTAATGGGAATGCTGAAGAGCAGGAACTTGCTGCAACAATGGATACACTGTGGAGGGAAGTTGAATGGGACTGGTTTACAAAAGGAGGAGAGAATGTGATTTATTGGCACTGGTCACCTGAATTTCAATGGGAAATGAATCATCAGGTTCGCGGATACAACGAGTGTCTTATACTTTATATTCTGGCTGCATCATCGCCAACACATCCTGTTCAGGCGAGTGTTTACCATGAGGGATGGGCAAGGGGAGGCGCAATAAATACTGTTTCAGGCCATTATGGGTATAGTTTAAGTTTAAGGCATAATGGTGCAGAAGAATATGGCGGACCTCTTTTCTGGGCACATTATTCCTATCTGGGGCTGGATCCAAGGAATTTAAAAGACAGGTATGCTAATTACTGGCAGGAAAATGTGAATCATACGCTTATTAACTGGAAGTGGTGTACGGAGAATCCAGGAAAACATGTCGGTTATAGCGAAGCTTGCTGGGGACTGACCGCTAGCTATTCCCCGTCTGGGTACTTTGCACACAGACCTGGAGATAAAACTGATCTGGGAGTTATTTCTCCTACCGCAGCATTATCTTCAATTCCATATACCCCCGATAAATCAATAGCAGCTCTAAGATATTTTTACTATAACCTTGGAACCAGAATCTGGGGCAAGTATGGTTTTTACGATGCCTTTTCATTGGAAAAAGAATGGTTCCCTCAACGTTATCTGGCAATAGACCAGGGGCCTGTACCTGTAATGATTGAAAATTACAGATCGGGTTTATTATGGTCTTTATTCATGAGTTGTCCTGAAATTATAACCGGACTCAATAAACTTGATTTCGAGACCGGTTATTGAAACTATATGGTCATAATCAGTTGATTCAGTCGTTAATTGTAAAAGCAAAACCTATTTCAAAAGGATGTAATGAATATCCACCAGGGCTCTTTCCTGATTTAAAAAGCGCAACAGGATAGTATGTTGCGTAAACATGAATATTTTCAAAACCCACTCTTGCAGTATAACCGTATCTTAACATGTTAAGACTGAAATCATCATCAGATTTAACTTTATCTCCATTATCATACACCATTTTGGTATGGGAACCTGCTTTAATACCTCCAATAATACCGCAAGCCAGATTGATTTGCTTGCTATCAGTCGGGATTTGAAGTTCTATCATAACAGGCAATGTAATATACAGGGTTGTGAATTTAGACTTTTTTAAAACACCATCCGGATCGAGTCTGGTAATTACACCATTTACTCCTTTGATTATATTGTTGTTTCCGTCGAAATGATAATTATTCCAGTTCAGCCCTAATCCGGTTACAAGACCTATGTGCCGGGTAAAACCAAAACTCTGCTGTGCGAAGTTGAGATTAAAGCATATTGATTTTCCTGTATGGAGCGACATGTAATCTATATCGTCGGGAATAACAAAACTATAATTATCAGTAAGAAGATTATTGAAACCTATATCGAAGCCTGCCCAATGTCCTTTGAATCTTCTGAAACGTCTATCACGCCGCTCTCGGCGGTCATCATTATCAGAATAATCTGAAGCAGATTTCATTTCTTTGTTATCTTCTCGAGAATCATATTTTTCAAATTTAATACGTGACTTACCTTCAAGAGATTCAAGTATTTCAATACCCCTGTTGCCGATTTTCAGTCTGAATGCTTCATTATTATCCTGAATACTTAACAGGCTATCACCAATAACTACTTTTGTTTCCTGAGAATACGGTATCGGTGTGTTCTTATCATTTTCCCCAGAAACTTCTTTCTGAGTTACTCCTTCCGTAACTGCAGTTGCGAATAATGTAATTAATAATATTATCAATGCTCTTTTCATTTTAAAGTTTTTTAAATTTCAAATATGAGACGTTTAATGTATGTTAAAAGTTACTCGGAAGCTTCATTTCTCTTTACCGGAATATTAATTTTTATGAGTTTGGAATTGAAATTTATTGCCAATAATTCACCTTTTTCATCGGTGTATTCTTTAAAGCTCATCTGCCAACCCAGGATTTTATTAAGCCCTTTTATACTGGCTTCTGCAATTTCATAAGATTTAATGGCATCCTCCCGGCCAGAATTGGTTCTAAGAATCTTTTCCCTGACAAATTTTGTAAAATAATATTTGAGACCCTGATCAGTTTCTTCATCATTTATAGCAGTTGTGCTATTGAATTTTACATCAGGCATCATTTTTTCAATAGCGATCCGGGATAGCACCAGATTATCCTTAAATGCTAAAGGTGATGGAATTATGATTTCTTGTCTGCTATTTTCATCTAAATCAGGTGATGGAATAGGCATTACCGGTGTGATGTTTTTCCTGGGAAATCTATTCTGTTTGGTTTCCGTAGTGTAAGTTTTAGTTGTGTAAGGAGTTACTATTTCTGGAGTTGCAATTTTATCAGGATTTTTTTGTTGTATTTCTTCATCTGAGAGAGTGATATTGTTATTGTTTTTATTATTGATTTCATCCGAAGTGAAAATCCATATTGCAATAAAAAGGCAGGCTGCCGCACTGAGAACAGGAACCAGAAAACGAATTGTTTTTTCAGCAATACCTCGTTTGCGGAGTTTGTTTTTATTACGGAACTCAACAACAGGCGGATGGAGCTTTATTTTCTGTATTTGATTAAATGTATTTCTTTTTTCAGAACGGCTTTCAAGGTATTGCATAAGTTCTGCAGCCTCTTCGGATGAAATGTCATTTTCAAGTGCACTGACACATAATAGTTCGAACTGATCTTCAGGCAGATCTGTGATGCTCTTTTTAAGTTTGTTTTTGAAAGGATACTTTGTGTCTTCAGGTATAGTATTAAATTCTGCAAGAAAACTTAGTTCCTCTCTGATTTCAGGATTTTCGTCAAGAAATTGCATTAACAGGCAGGTCTGTTCCTCGTTAAGGCGGCCATCGAGGTAATCAAGGATCCATATTTCATAATTGATTCTTTCGGGCTTCATTTGTCAAAGCACTGTTTCAATTTTCCCGATAAAGCTCTTCAAAGCAATCCGGCCCCTGTAAATATTTATTTTTACCTGAGCTTCGGTCTGTCCTGTAATTTCTCCAATTTCCCTGTAACTGTATCCTTCATAATCACGTAGCAAAACAGGTATTTTCTGATATTCAGGCAGCCTGTCGAGTGCATGGTGGAGAATTTCGTTGAGGTCGGTATATTCTGACTCGTAAGTAATTTCATTTTCATGCTCCTCTTCAAGTGGAATAGTTCTTTTTTCTTTACGTATGATATCAATCATACTGTTGTATGCTGTTGAAAAGAGCCATGCTTTTACCACTTTGAATTCTATTTCAGTTACGTGCCGCCAGAGTTTTTCGTATGTATCCTGTACAATGTCATTTGCCCTGTCATCATCTTTCAGGCTGCTTCTGACAAAACGGTATAACGCATCAGAAAAATCATCAACTGCTTTGTTGTATTCTTTTACAGTCATAAAAGTTTTAACACTAATAAAGACGGATAAAAGTGCTGAAAGTTACATCCAGATAAAAAAAAAGAGGTTATCATTAAGACAACCTCCATTTTAAATTATTATGGAATTCAATTCTTTGGTATGTAAACTCTTACCCAGTCTATTTCCATTGATGTCATACTGTTAACCGGAGCAGTTACCCCACCTGCAAGATTGATATACATTGGTTCCTGGGGAATGTTTTCTGTTGTACTGAAAGCTTCAACACCATTAATTTTCCATATAAGTTTATCAGGAGTCCATTCTAGAGTAAAGATGTAGCTCTTTTGTGCATATTTTCCACTCACTTTTGATTTAATCTGTTTTCCGTCTTCAGTAAAGAGTGTGAACCATACTTTTCCTCCTGCAGTGGTGCAGATATTGATGTGTGGAGTCGTTTTTTCTCCAACAAGCCAGAATGAATGTCGGGCATTTGGGTCACCAAGTTTTATTTTTGCAGTAAAGATTCCGTATTTCTGCCTGAACGAATTTCCGGTATTAATTATTCCTGATGTATAATTGAATTCTTTAATTGTAAATCCCCGCACAGGCGACCAGGCTTTGCCTTGAATTTTTTGCGGCTTTGTAATTATTTTCAGGTAGCTATGACGAATTTCAAAATTATCTTTTTCAGTATAAAAATGAAGGTCAGATTCAAGTGAATATCGGTCGTGCAGGAGTTTTTCGCCCCAGTAATAATTTGTCAGCCATCTTTTTGTATCGAGCGTGTCACTGTCAAACTCTTCACTGAAAACAAGTTCTCTTTTTTTCAGGACATCAAATTTGTCCGAATCTTTTGTTTTTAAATACCATACAATATCGGGGTCATTTTTAAGGTCGAGATACTCTTTAAGTGTTTTATATTCTTCAGTTTTCTGAAATCTGTTTTTGTCAAGAAGAAATGCCTTTTTTTCCTGGAATTCTTTTGAACTTGTGTATTCTTTTAATTCGTTGAATCTGGCAAGCCTCGATGAGCCATCAATATTCAAGAAATTTGCATATTCTTTTGAATTTTTAAAACTGTAATACTCTTTGATATCCGGGGATGAATACATCTGTTTAAATTCTGCCAGTTTTCTGGCATCATCCGAACCTGAGAAATCTTTTGATTTCATTCTTTCTCTGAACCCTGCTTCAGATACAAGCTGTTTTAGTTCTTCGTATTTTTTTATCTTTTCAGAACCGTCAAGTTCCCTGAATCTTTTAAGCGCGTTTCCTTCGACAGTCCTGAAGTACATAACAATATCTTTGGCTTTTTTCAAAGAAAGAAATTCTTTTTCTTTAGCATATTCTTCAGAGTTTTTATATGAAAGACTTTCAATTTCTTTCTTTTTCTGTTTAAAACCTTCTGAATTGACAAGTTCATGCAATTCATTGAACCTTGCAAGCTTTTGTGATTCAGAAATTGATTTTAGCCTTTCAAACTCTGCTAGAAGTGTTTTTTCTTCCTGCTCAATTTTTTCGGTTGAGGGAATAAGGCCTAGTAAAAGCTTTAAACTTGCCATGAGTTTATAAATTTTGATATAACATGCTAAAGATAAAAAACTTTTATTAATTACTGATTAACCATTTGAATGATTATATACAACAATTTAATTTAATCATGTAAAGTTATGATTAAAAAAACTAAATATAACAAATTACAGAAATAAAATTGCTTCATTTAAAAATATATAACTAAAAACGAAATCTGTAATACATTGTTTTATAGACGTTAAAAAAAATTAAAAAGTGCCTCTTCTAAGTAACATGAAAAAATAGAAGTCTGGCTTATTCGTTTATTTTTTTAAATTTGCTCTCATTATTTAATACAGTTAGATTTATGAAATCGAATAGAAGAACTTTCTTAAAGACTGCATCAGTTGCTGCTGCCGCGTCGGTTATACCTTTTGAAGCGTTTTCCATAGGCAGGCCCGGTGTATCTCCGAGTGACAGAATAAGAGTGGCATTAATAGGTGGAAATAGTATGGGCTGGAACGATTTAGCCTCTTTCCTGAAGAACAAGGAGGTTGAGTGTGTTGCCATATGTGATGTTGACCGAAATGTTCTTAACAGGCGAACAGATGACATTGTTAAATTGGGATTCCAGAAACCCAGGTTATATGTAGATTACAGAAAGATGCTTGAAAGCAAGGATATTGATGTAGTTATAATTGGTACGCCCGACCACTGGCATTGTCTTATGCTGGTTGATTCACTGGAAGCTGGCAAGCATGTGTATGTAGAAAAACCGATTGGCAAATCGATTGCCGAGATAAATGTTATGCAGAAGGCTGTAAAGAAACATGGAAAGATGGTGCAGGTAGGGCAGTGGCAGAGGAGTCAGCCCCATTTTGTTGATGCAATTAATTTTCTTAAGTCCGGAAAACTGGGGCGTATCAGGGTTTGTAAAGCCTGGTCGTTTGTTGACTGGAAGGGAGCTGTACCAAAAGTACCGGATTCTCCAGTACCAGAAGGTGTTGATTATGACCGGTGGCTGGGACCTGCTCCTAAAAGGCCGTTCAATCAAAACAGATTTCACCAGTCATGGAGGTGGTACTGGGATTATGCAGGTGGATTAATGACTGACTGGGGTGTGCACCTTATTGATTATATACTTTATGGAATGAATAAGGCTGTTCCCAAATCAGTTATGGCTATAGGTGGTAAATATGCTTTCCCTGACGATGCAATGGAGACACCTGATACAATGACAGCGGTATATGATTTTGAAGACTTTATGATGATCTGGGAACATACAATAGGGATCGGACTAGGAAACTGGAGAAGACCTCATGGGATGGCTTATACAGGTGAAAATGGAACACTTGTTCTTGACCGTAACGGCTGGGAAGTGATTCCAGACAAAGGGAGAATGGAAGCAGTGCCTTTGCAGAAAAATGTTGGTTCTGGACTGGACCTTCATGTAAGAAATTTTCTTGACTGCCTTGAGAATAATACCCCGCAAAAGCTTAATGCCAGCATAGATGTAGGAAGAGATGTAGCATTGGTTGCACACATGGGAAATATCGCTTTCCTGACCGGCGAAAAGGTATACTGGGATAATGCAAAACAGCAATTTACTTCAGCTGCTGCCAATAAACTTATTACTCCGGTATATTATAACGGATATAAGTTGCCAAAATACTAATTTGCTGTATCCAGTTATAGCCCTGAAATAGTTTTCTTTATTGCGGGCCATTTTTCGGATTCAATACGTGCCCCTGTTATTTCTATAACTTTTGCTGCAAGGTAGGAGCCATATTGTCCGCATTTTTCAAGGGATTTGTCGGATGCCAATCCATAAAGAAAACCAGCAGCATAAAGATCACCTGCACCAGTAGTATCCCTGCATTCCACCCGAAAAGGTTGTACCTTAATAATTTTGTTACCACTTTGTATAAGAGAACCATTAGCTCCTGTTTTTATAACGGCAATTTCACATTTTTGGGATAAGTCCTTAAGTGATTCTTCCGGTTCTTTACCTGTATATGCTCTGGCTTCTTCGGAATTGGCAAACAAAATATCAGTATAATTGACTATTACCTCTTTAAAAGCATCTATATTGTCATTTACCACATTGTAACTTGCCAGGTCGAGTGCAACTTTCATTTTAAGTGATTTAGCCAGAGAACAGGCTTTGACCACAAAATCTTTATTGTATATAAGATATCCTTCGAGGTATAGAATATCATATTCTGAAAACAGTTCTTTTTTCAGGTCGTCAACAGACAACTCTACGGCTGCGCCGAGATATGTGGCAAAAGTTCTTTCACTATCGGGAGTGACAAGGGATATAGCTGTGCCTGTAGGGTTGTTCAGTTTTTTGATGAAGGTTTTTACACCTGCTTTACAGAGTTCAGAATCAAATAGTTTCCCTGTTTCGTCTTTGCCTGTAGCTCCAAGAAAGCCGGTTTTTACTCCAAGCATTGCCAGGCCGTAAATGGTATTTGCTGCAGATCCCCCAGGTGCAAACGTGCTCTGAAATTTTTTAGTTGCTTCTCTTATTTTCAGCGAAGTGGTTTTGTCCACGAGTTGCATACTTCCTTTAGGCAGGGAAAATTTTTCAAGTATTTTTTCATCGTCTATAAATGTTACGATGTCAACCAGAGCGTTACCTATTCCAAGAATTTTTTTCATAAAAATTTTTTCAAAGATATTGTTAAATTCACTAAAAGCCTGTAATTTTGCCACGCAAAAAATTTGATGCGGTAAAAATTCCTCAGTAGCTCAGCTGGTTAGAGCGGCGGACTGTTAATCCGTAGGTCGCAGGTTCGATCCCTGCCTGGGGAGCGAAGTTTGAAACTTCCATGATGATTTTTTTATTATAAGTTCTGTCTTGATAATCCTGGTAATAAATTCTCCTGAGATTTTATTTTCTATCCTGCCGATCAGTAATTTTGCTGCTTCTCTTCCGATTTCATAGCCATGTTGTTCAACAGAAGTAAGCGGAGGGTCGGTAAGGTCAGAAATCATGCCACTGGTGAAGCCTACAACAGAAATATCTTCAGGGATATTTAACCCCGATGCTTTAATAACTTTCATAGCTTCAGCTGCTGTTAGGTCGTTAACGGCAAAAATACCGTCTGGCCTATTTTCTCTTTTAATAAGTCCGGGCACAATTAATCTTGCATCATTGACAGTATCGCATTTGATAATATTTTCTTCTTTTATTGTAAGCCCAGCTTTTAATATAGCCCTTATGTATCCTTTCATTCTTTCCTGGGCGATTTTCAGATTCTGGGGTCCGGCCAGATGTACAATTTCCCTGCAACCTTCATTAATCAGGTGGCTGACTGCGCAAAAAGCCCCTTCTTCATCATCAACAATTACCTTATCGGTTTCCAGCTCTTCACATATCCTGTCAAAAAATACAAGGGGAATTCCATATTCTTTAATTTTCTTAAAATGGTCGTATTTGTCAGTAGTTTTTGACATTGAGACAAGTATCCCGTCGACCCTTCCTGAGAGAAGCGTTTCTACTGCACGTACCTCCCTATCGTATGATTCGTTCGATTGGCAAAAAATTACCTGATAACCAGAATTATAAGCTTCATCTTCAATACCGCTGATAACGGTTGAAAAAAAATAATGAACAATTTCCGGAATAATAACACCGATAGTTTTACTCTGCCCAATTTTAAGGCTTAGGGCTATGGGATCAGGCCTGTAATTAAGCTTTTCAACCAGTTCCCTTACAGCTTTTTTTGTTTCATCTGAAATATCGGAATGATCCTTCAATGCTTTTGAAACGGTTGAGGGTGATATACCAAGCTCTTTTGCTATATCTTTGATGGTTATCTGTGTCTTTTTATGCATACTCTCTGATAAGCGTCATAAATTTACATTTTATTATCTCTCTTTTTTCAAACTTTTAAACTTAAAATTATTGACTATAAACAGAACATATATTTTAAAAAATCAACAGTCGGGTAGTTTTAAAATAATCTTGTTTACATTTCAAACGTTTGCGGTAAAAAGTTCTTAATTTATTGAAAATTAATGTATTTATATTGTTTTTAAATTGTTTTTTTTATAAATTTGTTACATTGTAAAATCATTATTGAATTTTCAGGACATAAATAGTAACTAATTTAAAACTAATTTTTTATGAAGAAAAGTATCATATTATTTCTGTGGATGTTTTCCCTGGGAGTGTTCTTTACAGGGACACTTTATGCGCAGGGAATAAGAGTCACAGGTAAAGTTACAGATGCTTCGGATGGATCCCCTCTAACAGGTGTAACGATTATTGAAAAGGGGACATCTAACGGCACCATGACTGATGCCAGTGGGAATTATGCAATTACTGTATCTCCAACATCAGTTCTACAGTTTTCATATGTGGGATATCTGAGTCAGGAAATACCGGTAAATAACAGAACAACGATTGATGTTTCACTTGCAGTTGATGTGCAGGCATTGCAGGAAGTAGTTGTCATTGGTTATGGTACAGTTACCAAAAAAGATGCAACAGGTTCGGTTGTTGCAATAGGGACACGTGATTTTAACATGGGTTCGGTTGCAAGGCCTCAGGAACTTATTATAGGTAAGATTCCTGGTGTACAGATTACAACATCAGGTGGGGATCCTACTGCCGGGGCGACGATAAGAATAAGGGGTGGCTCGTCCCTGTCGGCAAGCAATGATCCTCTTATTGTTATTGACGGTGTTCCGATAGACAATGCTGGCGTTTCAGGAATGCCAAACCCATTAAGTCTTATCAACTCAAACGATATTGAATCATTCACTGTACTAAAAGATGCCTCAGCTACAGCTATATATGGTTCAAGGGCATCCAATGGTGTTATAATAATAACGACCAAAAAAGGTCTGACAGGAAGGCCTTTCAAGGTTACGTATGACGGATCAGCTTCCGTAGGATTCCGAACAGGCGAAGTAAAAGTCCTCTCTCCAGAAGAGTTCAGATCGCTCGTTTATTCGAGGTATCCTCAGGGCTCCCAGGCAGTTCAGCTAATGGGAAAATACAGAACCGACTGGCAGGATGAAATTTTTCAGACCGCATTTTCACTTAACCACAATCTGAGTTTTTCAGGCAGTTATAAAGCTCTTCCTTATCGTTTTTCGGTAGGGTACACAAATGAAAAAGGTTTGCTGAAAACCTCAGGACTTGAAAGGCTTACTTCAACTCTAAACCTCAATCCGAGCCTTCTTGACAATCATCTTACTTTTAATATCAATGCGAAATATATGAACATAAGAAACAGGTTTGCCGACCACGGAGCTATTGGAGCTGCTGTATCAATGGACCCGACACAGCCTGTTTATGATCCTTCAAGCAGTAATTACGGAGGTTACTTTACATGGAAGCAGCCTAATGGTGATCCTATTACCATCGGGGTAACAAGCAACCCTGTTGCTCTTCTTGACCTGAGAAATGACAGATCGATGGTCCACAGATTTCTTGGTAATATTGAAATGGATTACAGACTCCATTTTCTTCCCGATCTTAAATTAACTGTCAATGCAGGAGCAGACTATTCCTGGAGTGATGGGAAAGTAATTGTTTCAGAAATGGCTGCCTGGTACTGGAATTCAGGAAGAGGAAGATATAATACTTACACTCAGAACAAGAAGAATGAACTGCTCGATATTTATATAAATTATAAAAAGGATATAGAAGCGATAAAGAGCAGGATTGACTTTACAGCAGGTTACTCATGGCAGCATTTTTACAGAGAAGGAAGTTATCTTGAAAGAAACTATGCAAAGACAATTACCTATCAGGATAATGAATATTTCACAGAAAGTTATCTTATCTCATTCTTTGGGAGACTTAATTATGTTTTGCTGAACAGATACCTGCTTACTTTTACGCTCCGTGATGATGGATCTTCGAAATTTGCAAAAGAAAACCGCTGGGGTCTTTTCCCGTCACTGGCTCTGGCATGGGACATTAAAGAAGAAAGCTTCCTCAAAAGTGGAAACTTCTTCAGTGCACTTAAATTAAGACTGGGTTACGGTATAACGGGCCAGCAGGATATTGGTGGTGATTATCCTTATCTTGCAAGATATACATACGGCCAGGATAATGCAAGGTACCAGTTCGGAAATACATTTGTAACTACTCTCCGCCCCGAAGGATATGACAGAAATCTCAAGTGGGAGGAAACAACAACTTATAATGTTGGTATTGATTTCGGAATCCTGAAAGACAGAATAAGTGGTACAGCTGAGTATTACTACCGTCCGACTAAAGACCTTCTTAATACAATCGATGTACCTGCAGGGACAAATCTGACAAACCGCATAACCACCAATGTTGGTAATCTTATTAACAAAGGATTTGAATTCTCTCTTAATGTTAAACCGTTGGTGAATCCAGATTATTCCTGGTCAGTGGGAGTCAATGCCACAATTAACAAGAATGAAATAACAAAGCTCACTGCTGTTGATGATCCCAATTTTATTGGAGTTGAAACTGGAGGAATATCTGGTGGTGTTGGCAATTACGTTCAGATTAATACTGTCGGATATCCCAGGAATTCATTCTTCCTTGCAGAACAGGTTTATGATGCACAGGGCAATCCAATAGACAATCTGTATGTTGACAGAGATGGTGACGGAATTGTAACATCACAGGGTCTGTCAGACAGGTACAGAGTAAAAGATCCCTATCCTGACGTCCTTATGGGATTTAATTCGATGTTCAGATACAAGAACTTTGATTTCAGTTTTAATGGAAGGGTAAGTATTGGTAATTATGTTTACAACAATGTTGCTTCTGGCAGTTCATATGCAGGGCTTTATGCTTCCGTTGGTGCCCTCAACAATCTGAACAGGAGTATTCTTACAACCAAATTCTCGAATCCCCAGTACTGGTCAGACCATTTTCTTGAGAACGGGTCTTTCCTGAGAGTGGACAACGTGAACCTTGGATACAATTTCGATAATATTGGTTCATCAACAGGTTCTCTGAGAGTATATCTTTCAATTCAGAATCTGTTTATAATTACGAAATATTCAGGTCTTGATCCTGAAATATTTGACGGTATAGACAATAATATTTATCCGCGTCCAAGGACATTTATGCTTGGCGCAAGATTAGATTTTTAACTTTTAATACCAGACAGATATGAGTACTAAATATTTTAAAACAACAGCAATTTCGATGATAGCCATATTAATGGCTCTTGCATCGTGTGTGAAAGATCTGGATACTGTTCCTATAGATCCTCTGGTAATTACTTCTGCCACAGTATATAAAGACACAACAGCCTACAGACAGGTTCTTGCAAAATGTTATGCTGGTCTGGCACTTTCAGGCCAGCAGGGGCCTCACGGAAATCCTGATATAAGTGGAATTGATGAGGGTTTTTCACAGTATCTGAGGCAATACTGGCTTGCACAGGAGCTTACAACTGACGAAGCAGTTATTGCCTGGAATGACGGAACACTGAAAGATTATCATTTCCAGACCTGGACTTCAGGTGGTGAGTTTATCAAGGCGCTTTACAATAGAATATATTATCAGATTTCTCTGTGCAACGAGTTTATCAGGGAGTCGTCGGAAGATAAGCTGTCGCAGAGAGGTTTTACAGAAGCTGAAAAAGCGACTGTGAGAATGTACAGGGCTGAAGCAAGATTTCTGAGAGCTCTGAGCTACTATCATGCAATCGATCTTTTCGGTAATGTTCCCTTTGTAGATGAGACAAATACTGTAGGAGCTTTTCTTCCGAAACAAATTTCGCGCAAAGATTTATTTAATTATCTTGAATCTGAGCTCCTTGATATTGAAAGCCAGCTAAAAAATGCGAAAACTAACGAATACGGGAGAGCTGACAAGGCAGCAGCATGGATGCTTCTTGCCAAGCTTTATCTGAATGCTGAAGTTTATATCAAGGAAGCCAGATATACCGATGCACTCACATGGATAAAGAAAGTAATTGCAAGTCCTTATACAATAGAGTCTAATTATGCATATCTTTTCCTTGCTGATAATAATCTTTGCAATGAAATAATTTTCCCCATTGCCTTTGACGGTGAGAATACTAAGACATGGGGTGGTACAACCTTCATTATAAATGCTGCAGTGGGAGGAAACATGTCTCCTGCAGAATTTGGAATCGGAAGTGGTTGGGGCGGAACACGCACAACTCCACAGTTTGTTGATAAGTTTCCTGATGTAACAGGTACCACCGATAAAAGAGCGATGTTCCATACCAGCGGACAATCAAAATCGATTTCTGATATTTTCCTCTTTACCGAGGGTTATGCTATCAAGAAGTGGAAGAATATCAAGAGGGATGGGTCACCCGGTAAAGACAGGACTCATCCGGATACTGATTTTCCTGTTTTCAGGCTTGCTGATGCATATCTGATGTATGCAGAGGCTGTGCTGAGGGGAGGAACTGGAGGGGATATCAATACAGCACTTGGATATATTAATGCATTGAGACGCAGAGCTTACGGTAATGAATCGGGTGATATTACTGCCGGTCAGCTCGACCTGAATTTTATTCTTGATGAAAGAGCAAGAGAACTTTATTGGGAATGCCACCGCAGAACAGACCTTATAAGGTTTGGTAAGTTCAGTAATTCGACTTATGTCTGGGAATGGAAAGGCGGGATAAAAGAAGGAGTATCAACAAGCAGCCACTTAGATCTGTTCCCGATTCCCTCATCCGATATAGGAGCAAATCCGAATCTGGTTCAGAATCCAGGATATTAATATGATAACGTAAAATCTCAGGTATATGAAAACAAAATATATATCATTATTTATGATAGTTCTTGGCCTGCTTTTTATTGCAGGTTGTGAGGAGCTACCAGAAGGTCCTTTTCTTAAAAGTGAGAAGGAAATTGTAAAACCTAAATTTTCAAATCCTTCAGGAGGTACAAGTTTCACCATAACTGAAGCAAACGAAAATAATGTGATGACCACATTTAAGTGGTCAGCCGCTGATTACGGTTTCCAGGCAGCAGTTACCTACACCTTGCAGGTTTCCATTAATAATTTTAAGGATATTAATGATATAGGAGTAACAACAAAGACAGAGCTGGAAATCCTTAATTCAAAAATGAATACTGTACTGCTCATTTTAGGGGCGGAGCCGGATGTTTCAGTTGCTGTTAAATGCAGGCTTAAAGCTTTCATTAATCCAAATGTGCCCCTTGTTTATTCAGATACTTTAACCATTAATGTTAAACCTTTTGAAAAGGCAATAGAATATCCGAAACTTTATGTTCCGGGAAGTTATCAGGGTTGGGTATTGAATGAATCAACACCGGTTATAACATCAGCAAAAAGTGATGGTAAATATGAAGGTTATCTCTATTTTCCTGATGCTAATACGGAATTCAAACTGACAAAGGTACCTGCATGGGAAGAGCCTAATACAATAGGTGATCCCGATCCGAGTGGAATGTCGGGTACTTTAAAAATCGGAGGCTGGGGTGGTAACAATATAAAGGTTACAGGTGGTCCGGGACAATTCAGAATAAATGCCGACTTAAATGAGGCAACCTATTCATGGGTTAAAACTACATGGGCTCTGATTGGTGATGCAACACCGGGTGGATGGAGCACCGATACCCCGATGACATACAACATCAATGAAAACACCTGGACAGTAACTGTCAACCTGATTGGTGGTAAATCATTCAAGTTCAGAGCTAACGGAGAATGGGCAATCAATCTTGGTGATACTGGAGGAGACAGGAAACTGGAATACAACGGCGATAACATCCCGGTTGCTGAAAATGGTAATTACACAATAACTCTTGATCTTAGCAAGACAATCTATAAATATAAGATTGTCAAGAACTAAATGATTCCAGTGTGTTATAAAGAGGTTATCATCAGGAGGTGATAACCTCTTTTTTCACTTGTAAAAGTTTTATATTCAAAGACTAAAAAAATTACAATGTTAAACAGGTTTACCTATTCAGTGATTCTCTTTGTCATTCTTATCGTATTAACATGCTGTAAACGTCAGGGCGACAGTTTGCAGCAGAAGAGGATTTATTATCTGCCAGATAAATTTGTCATGGGTGCCGACCTTTCTTACGTAAACCAGATACTTGAACATGGTGGGGTTTACAGAGATTCGGGGACAATTAAGGACCCTTATCTTATTTTCAGGCAATATGGAACAAATGTAGTTCGCTTCAGATTATTTCATAATCCAGTATGGACAAGAGAGGTTTATTCTCCTCCCTCCGAAAAGATGTACAACGATTTTGCAGACGTTAAAGATGGAATCCGCAGAGCTAAATTACTTGGAATGAAAGTATGCCTCGATTTCCATTACTCCGACACATGGGCTGATCCATCAAAACAGATAAAACCAGCAGCCTGGCAGTCGCTCGATATTGCCGCACTTCGTGATAGTGTTTATAATTATACTTATAAAACGCTTAAAGAACTGGACAAAGAAGGTCTTATGCCTGAATATGTTCAGCCCGGAAATGAGATTAACCCGGGTTTCTTGCTTCCGGAAGGAAGCCGCTGGAATGGCAACGAGAATAACATGATTTATCTTCTAAATGGTGCAATAAGTGCAATCCGGAGTGCTGGCAATTCAAGTCAGATAAAACCCCGAATAATAATCCATGTAGCACAACCTGAAAATGCTGATCCTTGGTTTGAAGGCCTCTGGCAAAAAGGATTAACAGATTATGATTTTATCGGGTTGTCTTATTACTACATATGGTCAAAGGTTAAACTTGAAGAGCTTAGCAATTATATCTCGATGCTCAAAACAAAATATACGAAGGATGTAATGATAATGGAAACAGCTTATCCATGGACTATAGAGAATGCAGATAATTATCCCAATATAATTGATACAGGCAAATTGACTGACCGATTCCCTGCTACCCAGGAAGGTCAGTTCAATTATCTGAAAACACTTGTTCAGGAAATTATTGAAGGAGGCGGCGAAGGTGTTTTCTACTGGGAACCTGCATGGATTACATCTGAAATGAAGGATCTCTGGGGTACGGGTTCATCATGGGATTGCAATACTTTTTTTGATTTTCAGGGTAATACAATCAAAGGCATAAATTACATGACTGAAAAATATAACATCAGATAAAACACACTAATTGTAGGATGAACATTTTAAAATTTTGAAATGAATAAATTCCTGGCATCAGCGGTTCTTTTTCTTTTGTTTCTCTTAAGTGTTTCGGGGCAAATGATTTCAACAGATCCAGCTGTTCCGACACTGGGCAGGGTAATTAAAATATATTATGATACAAATCAGGACGCTGGTGAACTTCATAATTATACCGGTGACATTTATGTACATACAGGGCTTATTCTGGAAGGTAGTCCAAACTGGCAGAAAGTTATAGGCACCTGGGGAAATAATGCGGTTCAGCCTAAACTAAATTATCTTGGCAATTACAAGTATGAGTTTATTATATCTCCCAGTATTGAAACATTTTATAATGTACTGCCGGGAGAAAAAGTCAAGAAAATTGCTCTTGTTTTCAGAAACTCAGATGGAACTCGTCAAACAAGACCCGATATTTTCATAGATGTTTTTGAAAGTGGTTTGAATGTAATATTCACACTTCCTGAAAGGTTTTCAGTTGTTATTGAAAAAAACAGCCTGCTTGGAGTAAGTGCATCTGCTACGAATGCCGATTCAATTTCGTTGTACATTAATAATCAGTACAGGAAAAGTGGCAGAACCAGGGATCTTGTTACTGATACCATTATTGCGGAATCTTACGGTGAATATTGGGTTAAAGCAGTTGCATGGGACCTGCCGCGATTTGCTGCAGACTCTTTCTTCTGTCATGTCAGAAAATCGGTTGAAGTTGAAGAACTTCCACCCGGTGCCATTGATGGTATAAATTATATCAATGATACTTCTGTTATTCTGGTTCTTCATGCTCCATATAAAAACTATGTATTTGCAACAGGTGACTTTACAGATTGGCTGGCGTGCAGTAAGGGTTATATGAAGAGAACACCAGACAGTGAGCGTTACTGGGTAAGGATTGATGGCCTTGAACCAAAGAAGGAATACAGGTTTCAGTATTTTGTGGATGGGGAACTTTATATTGCCGATCCTTATGCAGATAAAATACTTGACCCTTTTAATGATGATTTCATTACTGAATCGACCTATCCAGGACTGATAAAATATCCCAAAGGAATTACCAATGGTATGGTTTCGGTGCTCCAGACAGCACAAAATCCATATAAATGGAAAAATGAATTCTTCAATGCTCCCCCACCAGAAAAGCTTGTCATTTATGAACTGCTTTTAAGGGATTTTGTCGCTTCACATGATTTTAAGACTCTTACTGATACATTAAATTATCTTAAAAATCTTGGTATAAATGCTGTCGAACTTATGCCGGTTACCGAGTTTGAAGGTAACCTGAGCTGGGGTTACAATGTGGCATTTTATTTTGCACCCGACAAATACTATGGACCTAAAGAATATTTCAAAGCTTTTGTTGACAGCTGCCACGGCAAAGGTATTGCCGTTATAATGGATCTTGTTCTTAATCATTGTTTTGGACAGTCTCCTTTTGTTCAACTATACCTGGATCATTACGGCGCTCAGGAAATAGTTATGAAGACTCCAAACCCCTGGTTCAATTCAGTTTCACCAAATCCGGTATATAAGTGGGGAGCAGATTTTAACCATGAGGCTCCGGCTACTCAGAAACTTGTTGACCGTATTACTTCATACTGGCTTACAGAGTATAAAATAGACGGTTTCAGATTTGACTTTACCAAAGGGTTCACAAACACACCTGGCGAAGGGTGGACATATGACGCTTCGAGGATTGCAATTCTGAAAAGAATTGCAGGTAAAATCTGGGAGGTCAATCCTTCGGCATATGTGATTCTTGAACATTTTACTGAAAATGCTGAGGAAAAAGAACTCGCCGAATATGGGATGCTTATATGGGGTAATTTAAATTATCAATTTGCAGAAGCAGTTATGGGCTACGATTCAGATCTTTCAGGAGCAACTCATATAGCCAGAGGATGGAAAGTACCAAATCTGGTTTCTTATATGGAAAGCCATGATGAGGAAAGAATTATGTACAAAGCTCTTGCTTATGGAGCTTCTGCCCCCGATTATAATGTCAAAAATCTTCAGACAGCTTTACGGAGGATGGAACTGGCAGCTGTGTTTTTGCTGTCAATTCCCGGACCAAAGATGATATGGCAATTCGGGGAGCTAGGATATGACATCTCAATCGATTATAACGGAAGAACAGGTGAAAAACCTCTGCTATGGAATTACTTTTCGATACCGGAAAGGCGAAGACTTTACAGAGTTTACAGTGTAATGAACAATCTGAGGCAGACCTGTGATGCTTTCAGTAATACTTTTTTTACATATTCCCTTTCAGGCAAACAGAAAAGCATAATTCTTGGTTCACAGAACATTAAAGCATATATTGTTGGTAATTTTGATATTTCAACAGCAACTTTTATACCTCTTTTCCCACAAACAGGAAAATGGTATGAATATTTTAGTGATGATTCACTGACAGTAAATTCATTCAGTGACCCTCTCACCTTACGTCCTGGAGAGTACAGAATTTATACAACTGTAAGACTCCCATCTCCTAAAGAGTATCTGGGTGTACAGGAAATACTCGATAATGAGTTGATATCTGTAAATGCCTATCCTAATCCATCAAAAGACCAGTTTTATTTTACTGTCAATACCAAACTACCTGGTTTATTGACTCTGACAATTTACAATTCAACCGGAAACACAATATGGCAAAAGAAAATGCCGGCTTTGAATGAATTCATTGTTGAATGGGATGGTAAAGACAGCAGGGGGAACGACATTCCAGCCGGTATATATTTTGTTCATGTTCGAAACGGAAAGTATTATAATGTGATAAAAATCGTAAAACTGAATTAAGTACCAACCCTTTTAAGTACTATTGCTGAAAGTGGTTTTATGTTGATAATCAAATTTTTATTATTGGTTTTGTAATCTTTTTTATTGTCAGGGAAAAGTTCAATATAAAGAGCCTTTTTCCGTACCGGTAACATCACTGTTTGTTCACTCCCTGATCTGTTGAAGATGGTGATGATTTCTTCAGAACCTTTTTCACGGGAATAGGCCAGTATCATTTTATTGTCATCAGCAATAAGAAAATCGAGGTCTCCATAAACAAGAACGGGATTTTCTTTTCTTAGTTTAATCATCTTTTTGTAAAATTCATTTAGGTTATGGTCGGGTTTTACAGTATCGGCAGGTCGTATTTTATCGGGGTAGAAGTGAGTTCTTTCCACCTCATAAACAATGTCATTCCACACCATTGGTTTGCGGCAATCAGGGTCGTCGGCACCCCACATTCCAACTTCCTCACCATACCATATATGTGGTGCTCCTGTAAAAGTGAACTGGTGAACAAGGAACATTTTTTGCTCAAGCAATGTTATACTGTCAGGTTTATTGATTTTGTAATCAGGGTTTTCAGAAGGTTTTGCACGGTATTTGTCCAGGGTTTTGTTATAGAAAGAAGTTGAAAGTCGTGGAGAATCATGTGTGCCGGCAACATTCATCATTGCCATCTGGTTTTCGGCCGGAATTCCGACATTAAGTTTTTTTATCCATTCTACAAATTCGGATGGAGTCAAGACAGGTTCTGCCTGTGCGAAGAATCCTCTTGCCACCCTGAACCATCTATAATTCATTATTGCATCGAATTGTTCGCCCATAAACGGGGCGGGGTCAAGGAGCTGGTCGGGCCATTTGAGCCACCATATCTCACCTACCAGATATGCCTCAGGATTAATTTCCCTGACCACTTTTCGGTATTCACGCCAGAAGCCCATTGGTATTTCTGCTGCAACATCAAGACGGAATCCGTCAACACCGTCTGAGGGATCACCATTGCCATCGGGGTCAAGCCATCTGCGGGTGACATCAAATATATGTTTACGGAGGGAAGAAGAATGGAGATTCCCTTCAAAAGGCATGATGGTATCATCTGGGGGAATTATATCTTTTCTGAAAACAGGCATATAAATGTTTCTTCCGCCCCATCCTTCATATCTGAATTCATTTTCAGGAGTTGCAGGGTTATCATAACTTATAATGTTGTACCAGTCGGCATATTTTGAAAATGGACCTTTTTCCCTGATATCTTTAAGTGCCCAGAATTCCTTTCCTGTGTGGTTCCACGAGTAATCAATTATTACTTTGATGCCTCTTTTGTGGAATTCCTCAACAACTTTAAGAAAAAGTCTGTCGGCTGAGGTCCATTTCCATGTTGCCGGGTCATCAGGGGTTTCTGATTCCATCAATTGAGAGTCCCCTTCAGGATCGGGACCGAAATTGCGGTCGATATGAGTATAAGTGCGGGCATCGTATTTGTGCAGGGAAGGTGAGTCATTTAGTGGATTAAAATAGATGGCAGTAATCCCCAGGGAATCAAGATAATCTATCTTATCAAGCACACCCTGAAGATCTCCCCCGTAACGGCGGGCCTGGATTTTTGCATGAAAATTACCGCCCTTGATTTTGTCGAGCCAGGGCTCATGTGCATACCAATCGTGTCCCCATGGAGTGATGCTCCAATCCTCGGGATAATTATCGGGATATGCACCGGTAATGTCCTTTACAGAAGGATCGTTGGATGGATCTCCGTTTCTGAAACGCTCAACAAAAATCTGATACCAGACAGCTTTTTTTGACCATTCCGGAACAGTATAAGTTGTTTTGTAGTTGCATCCGCAAGCCAGGAGTAAAATGGCGATTATTTTATAAAAATTCTGAATCCCCATGGCTCAATTATAAGCGGTTTATCGTCAGGCATTTCGATTACTGAATGGTTGAAATAATCGGTAAAAGTACCCCGGATGTTTTTAAGAACCGGTTTTACGGCCACCTCTTTATCTCTAAGATTCAGAAAAACTATCAAAAGGTTACCATCTTTTTCTCTGCTAAAGGCAAATACCTTGCCGGGCTGATTGGTTTTAATAATTTCCATCTTGCCTCCTTCCTCTCCATTCCAGAGGGCCTGATTTTCTTTTTTAAGGCGTATAAGTTTTTTATAAAAAGCTGTCATTGTACATGTATCCCATCTGATAGTATCCTTTGTAAAAAAGCGAAGACTTTTATTAAGGCACACTTCCTGGCCATTGTAAAGCAAAGGTACACCCCTTGTGGTAAACATGAAGACAGCAAAAGGATACTGGGCTTCACCCATTCGTGATGTTATGGTTCCGTTCCATGAATTTTCATCATGATTGTCTAAAAATACCATCCGGTAAGTATTCTGCGGATAAACGAAAAGCTCTTTTTCGTAATATTTTTCAAGTGAATTTACGCTGTCTTTTTTGCGGGCTATCTGGTTCATCAGATGATGCAATTCCCAGGAATAGTTCATGTCAAAGCCCTTTTTCATAAATTCATTCTGGCCCTCATTTTCTGCCAGCAGCAGAACTGGTTTAATTTTCCATAGTTCTGCCCTTACCGTTTCCCAGAATTCAGGAGGTGTTTTATGCGGATGGTCAACCCTGAAACCGTCAACCCCAAGTTCAACCCAGAATTTAAGCGCATTCAGCATATATTCATGAAGGCCTTTATTAGTCCAATCGAATTGTATGACATCAGTCCAGTCTGTTCCCAGAGGTGGAATAAAATTACCGTCCTTGTCTTTTACGTAGAACTCTGGATGTTCAGTTGTTAAAGGATTATCCCATGATGAATGGTTTGGAACCCAGTCCATTATTACATGAAACCCTGCTTCGTGAGCTTTGTCAAGTAAAATTTTGAAATCTTCCAGAGTGCCAAATTCTGGATTTACTTTCATATAATCCCTTACTGAATAATAGCTTCCAAGTTCATCCTTTCGGTTTTTTATTCCTATAGGGTGGATTGGCATAAGCCACAGGATATCAACTCCCAGTTCCTTAAGTCTGGGCAGGTGCTGGGTAAATGCTTTGAAGGTCCCTTCAGGTGTAAATTGCCTTATATTTACTTCGTAAAGAACAGCATCTTTTGACCATTCGGGATGAACAACTTCTGAAACAAAAGGCTGGTAATTGTTACGGTTTCTTTTATGCAAACAACCTCCTGCCGCAAGAGCGGCTACAAAGAAAATTGACAGAACATAGAGAATAATTTTTTCCATTATTTTTTTATTAAACTATTAAACTCATTTATATGAAATAAAAATAATTATCCTGTTTTGATTTTAATTGAATCTTTTGGAGAAATATCGAAGTTTTTTTCTTTAACTGATATCGGAAGAATTCTCTCAGAAAGGTTTCTGACAATGCAAAAAGATTTTGTTACTTTAATCTCGAAGAGTATTTCTTTAAACCTGGCATGAAATGAATATGATTTCCATTTATCCGGAATCAGCGGGTTAAAATTTATCCTGTCCCCTGCAATCCTCATTCCTCCAAAGCCTTCAGCGATAGCAAGCCAGTTTCCAGCCATGCTTGTAATATGCAAACCTTCAGCCACTTCTTTATTATAATCGTCGAGATCAAGTCGAGTGCTTCTTATGAAAAGCTCATATGCTTTATCTATATTTCCTATCCGGGCTGCAAGGATAGAATGGACTCCGGCCGAAAGTGAGGATTCATGAACAGTCATTGGTTCATAAAATTCAAAATTCCGTTTAATAGTCTCTGTATCATATTGGTCTTCAAAGAAATATAAACCCTGTAAAACATCCGCCTGTTTGATATAGCACGACCTCAGAATTCTGTCCCATGACCAGTGCTGGTTAATAGGCCTGTTTGAAACAGGAATTGCTGAAGCTGGTTTGAGTTCCTTGTCGAGGAATCCATCTTGCTGTAAAAAAATTTTTCTTTTTGGATCGTATGGGAAGTGCATACCATCGATAATTTTTTTCCATTTTCCGGTTTCAGATTTATATCTGAATTTTGTTTTCAGGAAAATTTTCTCAAGGGCTGCCGGATTGCTTTTTTTAAGTTCTTCAATATTATGAATGGTATAGGAAAGGGTCCAGACAGCAATAGAATTGGTGTACCAATTATTATTTACATTGTTTTCATATTCATTTGGGCCTGTAACTCCCAGTATAACATACTTCCTCAGGTTTTTTGAAAAAGATACTCTCTGGCTCCAGAATCTTGAGATACCGATAAGAACTTCAAGGCCATAATCTTTCATATAGTCTTTGTCTCCGGTATGTCTTATATAATTGAAGATGGCATAGGCTATTGCACCATTTCTATGGATTTCCTCAAAGGTTATTTCCCATTCGTTATGACACTCTTCCCCATTCATTGTAACCATTGGGTATAGAGCTGCTCCTCCTCTGAATCCAAGTTTTCTTGCGTTTTCTATACTTTTCTTCAAATGCCTGTATCGGTAAAGAAGAAGGTTCTTTGATACATATGCTGGAGCAGTTTTAAGAAAGAAAGGAAGAACAAAAGCTTCTGTATCCCAGTAAGTGCTTCCTCCGTATTTTTCCCCGGTAAAACCCTTGGGTCCTATATTCAGCCGTTCATCTTTCCCAGTATATGTCTGGTTAAGATGGAAGATACTGAACCTTATGCCTTGTTGTGCTGCAGGATCACCATCAATTTTTACATCGGAGATACTCCAGATATTTTCCCACTCTTTTTTATGAGCAGAGAAAAGATTTTCAAATCCTTTCTTTTTAGCATAGTTGAGACGCGAGGTTGTAATTTTAAAATGATCTTTTACCGGGTGGTACAAGGAAGATTGCACCGATACGTATTTGACAATGACTATTTCGTCGCCGGGTTGAAAATCCAGATGAATAATATTTGCAGCATATCCTTTTCGGTTTATAACTTCTGGAACAAGATTTAATTTATTTCCGTTTAATGTAAGTTCATATGTCATACCGACTGTCACGTAAAAATCGGTTCTCAGGGTTCTGGCAGTAAGCATTCCCAAACCGGGTTCAGCAAGGTTGTCAATGTCTTCCCAGAATTTTTCTCCGTAGTTGGTGTTTTCATTTTTAACATCAGCATCGAGATAAATATTCAGTGAGAGAGTGCCGCTAAGATTCACGGGATTGATTTTATATTTAATTATGCACAGGTCAGGGTCTGCCATACTAAGAAATCTAAGGCTCTGAATCCTAATTTCTTTTCTGCTGAAAGGTCTTACAGTGAAATTTCTTTCCAGAAAACCTTCTTTCATGTTAAGAACACGGTTAAATTTTAATGGCTTATGTTTTGCCAGATCTATTTCGGCTCCATTCACATTTACATCAATTCCTATATATTTTGGTGAGTTTGGAATCTTGGCATAATATTCAGGATATCCTACTTTCCACCATCCCACTTTGGTCCTGTCGGGATAATATATTCCTGCAACATAGCTTCCCTGAAGTGAATCACCAGAGTATTTTTCCTCGAAATTTGCCCTGTGGCCCATATATCCATTGCCTATTGAGAAAATACTTTCGGCTTCCCTGTTTATTTCAGGGTGAAATCCTTCCTCTTCAATTGTCCATTCATGGATTTTGAAAAGATTGGTTTTTATCATTGATTTATAGTTTTTAAGGCGGTTAATTTTAAAAAGCTCATTTCAGATAGGTCATTTATAACATAATCAGCTTCAATAAGTATTTCCTTATTGCCAACTCCTATACCATACATTCCGGCTTTGTGGGCTGCTTTTATTCCTGCTACCGAATCTTCGAAAACTATGCATTTTTCAGGTTTAACATTCAGTATTGATGCAGTTACAAGAAAAATTTCAGGGTCGGGTTTGGCGCTTTTAACCATATTACCGTCGGTTACTGTATCGAACAGATCTTTTATTCTAATCTTTTCAAGTATTAAAAGTGTATTTTTACTGGCCGAGCCTATGGCAGTTTTAATTCCATGGCTCTTTAGATCTGTCAACAGTTCGATAGCTCCGGGCAGAATTTCGGAAGGTGTCATACGGGAAACAAATTCAACATACCACGTGTTTTTCATTTCTGCAAACTTTGCTTTCTCTGAATCGGTGTATTTTTTACCTGAGAGTTCAAGAATTATTTCGAGAGATGCAAGACGGCTTACTCCCTTAAGTTTTTCATTTTCTTTTTCACTGAAAGGAATATCCAGCATATCGGCGAGTCTTTTCCATGCAAGAAAATGGTATTTGGCCGTGTCGACAATTACTCCGTCGAGGTCGAATATACAGGCATCGAACCACATAGTCTGCATTCAGTTTAGTCCTTATCGTCAACAAACAGCACAGAAACTGCTGCCAGAAACATTGATACACCGCCGGTAACAATTGCAAATATGCTTTCACCGCCAAATAGGTGTTTTACAAGAAAACCAAGAATTGATGCTGCCATTATCTGAGGAATTACTATGAAGAAATTGAAAATTCCCATATATGTTCCCATTTTCTCAGGAGGCAGTGAACCGGTAAGTATTGCATAGGGCATTGCGAGTATGCTTGCCCATGCGAGCCCTACTCCAAGCATTGAAATAATAAGTAATTCGGGTTTTTTGAACAGGATTATCGAAATAAGTCCTACTCCTCCCGCAATGAGGCTTATCATATGGGTAAATTTTCTGTTTGTGTACCGTGCAACGACGGGGAGAAGAAAAGCCATTAATGCAGCAAAGCCGTTGTAAACGGCAAACATTACACCTACCCAGTTGGCTCCTCTGTTATAGAGTTCGCTTGAAGTATCACTTGTACCGTATATATGGTGGGTAACAGCTGAAGTTGTGTAAATCCACATGGAGAATAGTGCAAACCAAGAGAAAAATTGTACCACTGCCAGCTGTTTCATTGTCCGGGGCATTTTGAACAGGTCGGTTATGACAATAACCAACCCGCTTTTTGTTTTGCCACTTGATATAAATAGACCAGAAATCAGTTGTATCAGGCCAAAAACAGCAGCGCCAACAGTAAGAATATAAAGCTCAGCTTCCAGATTCAGCTTCATTATCATAATGCTCAGCAATATGCCTCCAGAAGTCCAGTAAATACCGTGCCTGATATATATTTCTTTATTAAGCACTGTGCTTTCTTCCGGCTTTTCATCTGGTGTTTTACTTTCTACATGTGAAAATTCTTTGAGTTCTTCAGGGGAGTATTCCCTGGTTTTTATTACTGTCCAGAGTATTGCTGATAAAAAGACAGCCGCACCGATATAGAATGCAAGTTTTACCGATGGAGGTATCTCACCAGGTTGTGCAGTATTTCGTACGTTAAGCCAGTTTGTAAGAATATAGGGTAAAAGTGAGGCTATGACGGCACCAGTTCCTATAAAAAAACTCTGCGTTGCGAAGCCTTTTGTTCTTTGTTCTGGAGGAAGCATATCGCCAACAAAAGCTCTAAAAGGTTCCATTGAGATATTTATTGAGGCATCCATCACCCATAACATCCCGGCTGCCACCCAGAGAGCAGGTGAGTTTGGCATTATCAGAAGAGCAAGGGAAGCGAGTATTGCACCTGTGAGAAAATATGGCCGTCTGCGCCCCAGTCTGTTCCATGTATTATCACTCATGTGTCCTATAATAGGCTGTACTATCAGGCCAGTAACAGGAGCAGCAATCCAGAGGATAGGAATCTCTTCTATTTTTGCTCCCAGGGTTTCGAAAATGCGGCTGACATTTGCATTCTGAAGTGCAAATCCGAACTGGATACCCAGAAATCCAAAACTCATATTCCAGATTTGCCAGAAGCTCAGAGGTGGTTTTCTTTTTACCATGTTTAGTTAATATTCGTTTAAATAATCAGGCAGGGTTCTGTTCAAAAATATGTAAAATCATCTAATAAAAATCTTGTATATGTCATTTATTTTCAATGGAATCAGTAACCAAAACGGTATATATGACTATCAGTATTTATTTCAAACGTTTTCGGATAAAATGGATTTTTAAGAAAAAATTTCTGTGAACTTTCCGATTTTTAAAAAGAATTCAATTTTTTTATTGGTTGATTGGTATATGCTGTTATTTTTGACACTTTATTTTAAATGTTGTTTAATTTCATAAAACTGACATGATGGATTCATCAATAGAGAAAGGAAAGCTTGTCGATCCCCAGAATCTTATACCATTCATTCTAATAACTTCCCTGTTTTTTTTGTGGGGGCTGGCTAATAATATGACTGATACACTTCTTGCCGCTTTTAAAAGGATCATGAGCATGACCGACTCAAGAACTGCACTTATTCAGGTGGCATGTTATGGTTTAGGGTATTTTATTTTTGCATTGCCAGCAGCAATCTTTATAAAGAAATTTTCCTATAAATCTGGTGTTTTACTTGGACTGGGGCTTTACATAGTGGGGTGTTTACTGTTTTATCCTGCAAAAATTACGGGTAATTATTTTCATTTTCTCGGGGCATTATGGATTCTTTTCGGGGGACTTTCAATTCTTGAAACATCTGCCAATCCTTACATAATTGCGATGGGTGATGAAGCAACTGGAACACGAAGGCTTAATCTTTCACAGTCATTTAATCCTTTAGGTTCCATTGCGGGAGTTGTTATAAGCCAGATGTTTATTCTTTCTGGCTTGAATCGTGCAACAGCTTCAGAAAGGGCTGTAATGCCAGAAGAAACACTAAAGGCCATTCAAAACGGAGAACTGAATGCCGTTACAATGACATATGTTACAGTTGGTTTTCTTTTACTTATATTATGGATTATAATTCTGGTTGTTAAGATGCCCCGAGCTTCTGATGCTGATACAACAGTCAATCTGGGGCAGACGTTCAAGAGGCTTTTACGTAATAAAAATTATGTAACAGGAGTTATTGCCCAATTCTTCTATGTAGGCGCACAAATTGGTGTATGGTCGTTTACAATACGTTATGCCATGGCTACTCTTAACCTTGAAACTGCTAATCTACCAGGTGGAAAAACCCCAGAACAGGTAGCAGCGACATATTATATAGCTTCACTAGTACTTTTTGGAGCTTCCAGATTTATTTTCACCGGGCTTATGAAATTTTTTAAACCTTCGTCGCTTTTATTTTTTGCAGCGGTGATGGCCATGTTATGTACATTAATAGTAATTTTTGCAGGTGGAATGACAGGAGTAATTGCCCTGGTAATGATTTCAGGGTTTATGTCGCTTATGTTTCCGACAATCTTTGGCCAGGCAGTAAGGGGTCTGGGAGATGATACAAAAATAGGAGGTTCAGGTCTGATAATGGCAATACTTGGTGGAGCAGTGATAACATTTCTGCAGGGTAAATTGTCAGATCTTACAGGTAGTATAAATTATTCATATTTCATACCCTTTATATGCTTTATTATCATAGCATATTACGCAGCTTCGGGCAGGAAAAATGAGTATTCGTTGCAATGAAGATTCTGGTTATATCCGATTTAAGTGGTGGTTATTCAATTACACTTCCTGAAAGGCACCTTTATAAAGGGCTTGCTGAAAAGGGTGCTGAACTAACCATCATATCGCATTGGCCTACCCCTGAAACACATGAAATGGAAAATTCAGGACTAAAGGTTATTTATCTTCCTATTATAAGAAAGATTGATCTGAGGGTTGTAAAAGAGCTAAGAAGAATAATAATTCAGGGTGGGTATGATATTCTGTATATAACTTATGGCAAAGCTCTCACAAATTGTTTGCTGGCAGTGCGTAACCTGAAGGTTAAAATTGTTGGATACATCGGGTCGTTGAATATTCATTGGCATGATCCTACAGCATATCTCTCATTTCTTAACAGGCGGATTGACAGGATGGTATGCCTGAGCAATGCTGTTAAGGAGCATTTTGTGAGGCAGAGGGGGGAGAGTTTCAGGGATAAATGTGTGGTGATCTATAAAGGTTATAATCCTGAATGGATAAATGTAACAAGGAAATTGGTCAGGGCAGATCTGTCCATTCCCGATGATAGCCTTATTATATGCTGTATTGCGAATGTAAGGAGGATAAAAGGGATACCGTATCTTATTAAGTCGGCAGATTATCTTCCATTAAATCTGCCGGTTTACTTTGTATTAATAGGTAAAGGGATGGACGCCCCGGGGCTTATGAAACTTGTTAGAAAGTCATCATACAGGGATAATTTCAGGGTGTTTGGTTTTATCAGGGATGTTTTCCCTTATACCGACCTGTGTGATCTTTACATACAGCCATCCATTACTGAAGGGCTGGGCCGTTCAATCATTGAAGCCATGTGCCTCAGCAAACCGGTTATTGTTACCGATAGTGGTGGTGCAAGAGACCTGGTTGATGATGGGGTAAATGGTTTTATTGTACCGGTAAAATCGCCCACAGCCATTGCTAAGAAAATTATATGGTGTTTTGAAAACAGAGATAAGCTGAAAGCAATGGGCCAGAAATCCCTGAACAAAATCAGGGAAGTTCTTGACCCCAATAAAACTGTTGATCTAACTTATAGCTTGTTTAAGGAAGTGCTGGCTGAGACATAATTTTGAATGAGGTGTTAACTCACTGGATCATTTCACAAACAGGGTAACATTCACCTTGAAATTGTCATAAATGATTTTGTCCCCCAGGTTGTCGAAAAATTTTCCTGACCCGTACCTGACATTATATTGAGTGCGGTCGATAGTAATGTTTGCATAAAACCATGTGCCATCTTCCTTTTCCTGGCGTGTTGCAGTGAATTCGACTGGATTTGTTATTCCTTTAATTGTAAGGGTTCCCCGCACTGTTGCTGTTCCTTTGCCGAAATCATCGCTTCCAGTAATAGTAAGTTTCGACACAGGAAATTTTTCAACTGAGAAGAAATCATCTGATCTAAGATGTTCCTCGAGTCGTGTCAGGCCTTCATCGCTTTTAATTGTTCTCATATCAATAATAAATTCCCCGGATGTAATCCGGTTATTTTCCCATATGAGCCACCCTGATTGCAGCATTATAGTGCCCGGGTGTTTACCTAGAACTTTTTCTCCAAGCCATTCAAGTTTTGTATTTTTTGGATCAGCATTTAATTTTTTCTGACTGTATAATGTTGTAGCTGTCATAATAAGTATTATTAAAATTTTAATTCTCATTTTTATATTGATTAACATTTTGGAATATAAACAGAGGAACAGGGTAATTGTTCAATTGAATCTCTATCAGCAATTAATACTCAGGGATTTTAACTATTTAATTCGAATTTTGCAGGAGTTGACCTGAAGGATTAAGCCAGTCTCAATATATCGGGTTGATTAAGAATGCCAGGTTAGAAGGTTCAACTTTGAAGTAATGATATTGGTTTTGATTATTAAATACTTCTAATATTAAGGCCACCGCTTACCTCGAAAACGGCACCTGATGAAAAATCCCAGTCGCCCCGGGCGAGGGAAGCGACAGCCCTGGCAACATCAGCGGGTAACCCCCATCGTTTTTGACGTACGGTTCCTTCTTCAATTATTTTGTCATATTTTTCTTTTACTCTGGCGGTCATATTGGTTTCAATTATTCCCGGTCTGACTTCGTATACAAGTATGCCTTCACCGGTGAGTCTTTCTGCAAACAGCTGTGCCACCATGCTTAAACCTGCTTTTGATATGCAATATTCTCCCCTGTTAGTTGAAGCTATAGTTGCTGAAATGGATGTTATGAAAATTATTTTTGGTTTATAATCCTGGATTTTTGATTTGAGCCAGATCATTTCCTTTGCTATTTTCTGGGTAAAGAAGAGGGGTCCTTTGAGATTAATATTCATAACCCTGTCGTAGCTTTCTTCTGTAAGTTCAAGTAAATCATTTCTTTGCAAAGGAGCAACCCCGGCATTATTCACCAGCAGGTCGATTCTTCCATACCTGTCAAGTATATTCCTTACAACTTCCACATGGCAACTGGTGCATGAGATATCAAGTCCTATGGGGAAAAAGTCGCTTCCGAGTTTTTCGACTTCAACGCCAAGTGTCTCCATCCCTTCACTGTCGAGGGATCTGGCTATTGCAACTATGTCGTATTTTTCTGCAGCAATAGAAAGTGTTATTGCTCTTCCTATACCTCTACTGGCACCGGTAATTACAGCAACAGGTTTGCCATTCATAGGCTTTTGGATTAGATCAGGTTTATCAGGTTTTGACTGGTAAAGGTAATAATTTGATGCATCATTTCAACATTCTGTCATTTTATCTTCAAGATTTTTCTTCCAGACCTTCTCAAACCATAATTCCTGTTGAGGTATGGGACGGACTTCTACCAGTCTTGTTCTGACGGTTTTATTCAGATATTTAATTTCAAGAATTTTATTTTCGATGTCACGGTCGTAGTTACAAATATTGAAGCGCCAGTGGTTTTCAAGTTTACTATGGGGAAGGATTCCTTTATTATCAGTAACAATAAACGATCCTCGGCTTCTTCCACCAGCTTCCAGATATTTATTCAGTGCTGAAAGATAAATATAGTGAGTCAGGCAATGCTCTCTCAGCCTGAATGCATCTGCAATTTCCTTGACCCTGCTGGCATATATCTGGTGGTCTATATTTTCAAGCATTTCGTAAGCCTCTTTAACTGCTTTACCTGTTTTTCCAGGATTTCGGATTATACCTGCAGTTTCTGACATTCGGACTCTTATTTCTTTGAAAAGTTCTTCAAAAGATACTCCCCGTTTTTGTTCAGAGATCCATTTTGTCACAAGTGCTAGTTTCTCTTTGATCTGCGCAGAGGCCAATTCAAGGAATTCGAAAAATGGAGGAGGATTATAGTTATATTTTTTCGATATCCATTTTGCTGCTCGATAACTGCCTACCTGACCCGAATTTAATGCTGAACCTCCTGGTCGGTATACTCCATGGGAACCATTCACTTCACCTACAGGAAATAGGTGGAGAAGATCAGATTCCCACCAGATATTTCCTTTAAGACCGCCATTATTATGCTGGACACAAATTGCAATTTCCAGAGGTTCCCTGCTTATGTCAATATTATGATCGAGAAAAAGTTGAATTGCAGGCTGGTTCATTGCCTGAAGTCTTTTATAAGGTGTTTCTTTAAGAGCATTCGATTTCTCGAGGTAACTATAAACTTCGTTGTCAAGAATATTTTTTGAGAACTTTTCACCTGCTGGACCTATAGGGTTTCTGGTATAGTCGAGAAACACCCTGCGTTTTTTTTCTGTTCTTTCCCTGTAAATCAGGAGGTCGATAAGTGATGAACCGTAATTATTAATCCGGTCGGGTGAGAAAGGCCATTGATATCCTTTAAGGAAAATAGCACGGGTGAGAGTTCTCAGATCAGGAAAGAATTCATTCAGAAATTCTTTTGGGTCATTTCCGTTTTTATCGGTCGAAAAATATCGTGGAATTACCTGCTGATAGCTGCCTGAAAGGTTCCATCTGAATTTTAATGATGCGATACCAAACTGTGATTCAGTGAGATTCTGGGCTGTTGCACCGGCTTCAAGGGCTATGCCGGTTGATCCATGTTGTGAAGGCGGATAGACAGAATCCCTGTAAATGCCTGCCGGTCCTCCTGTGGCCATAATAATATTGACAGAATTAAACAGAATAAATGCATTTTCAGGTTTATCGGCTTTAAGGTCGATGGCGAGGGCACCTATAACTTCTCTTACATTTTTTCCTGATTTTGTGAGCAAAGCAACCACTCTGGTATTGTCGAGTATTTTGATTTTTCTTTTTTTCACCTCTCCTGAAAGTGCTTCAAACATTAGTTTTGAAGTGTAAGGACCGGCAGATGTTCCTCTTGCCCTTGGGTCGTGGTCGGTTTTATAACCCACCCAGGCTCCATATCGGTTTTGCGGGAATGGGACACCCAGCCTGACAAGATTCAGGAATGACTGTACAGATCCCTGTGCTTCACAAAGTGCGATATCTCCATGCATGCATTTGCCTTTGAAAAGGTCTTCAGCCATAATTCTTGCACTGTCGGGCTCATCACCTGTAAATGAAAGTTTATAATATGTTTGTTTGTCGGAACCTGCATTTCGGGTTGTTCCGGCACCCCATTTTTCAGTAACGATGAGAATGTCTTTCTGACCTGCCATATGCAGCTGAATTGCTGCATTTAGTGCTGCGGCCCCACTTCCTATGATCAGTGTATTACTACTGTAACAGCAGAGCCGGAAGCCTTCAAAGTCAACTATTTTTCTTTCCATCGTCAATAAGTTTTTTCAGTTCGTTACCGTATATTTCCCTGTCGTGAATAACACATCCTGCTGGTCTGAAATTTTTCATAAGCCTTGAGCATCCCGAACAGGTTATGCAGAATTTAGAAGATTCCGGATAGCCTTTTGTCATTGTATCCCGAGGCATTTCTGGATAAGCAAATGAGTTTCGTCCGAAGCCTATAAAAGTGGCGCCTCCTGATTTAATTACTGCAGCACCTGTATTCAGGGCGAATTGCCTGAGCCATGAATAGGCCGAACCTACAACCATTAGCCCGGAGAATGCATGCTGCACAATTGAAGTGCCTTCAATCATTCTGACCACTCCCTGTAAAGGATGTTCTGCGGGCTTTGAAGCTCCGGGCAGAGGATTATCATAAGGCCTGACGACATGAGGATTGAAATATGGGCTCCCCATGGTTGTATTTAATATCTTTAATCCCCTTTTTTCAAGTTCCCCGATGAGCATTAATGCTTCTCCAAGGTCATAATTTTTTCCATCGGGAGTAGTGGAGAATCCACCAGGATAGATATCGCTGATATTGAGGCGGGTAGTAACCATTATGTCAGGTACCTCCTCCTTTACGCGGTCAATTGTTTCAAGCAGAAACCGGAATCTTTTTACAGGTTCTGGTCCACCGTAAATGCTGTTTTCCCTTCTGAATGAAAAAAGAAGTTCATGAATAAGATAACCATGACAGGCTTTGATATCAACCGCGTCGAAACCTGCTTCATGTGCCAGTTTTGCTGATGCAATAAAATAATCCTGTATCCTTACAAGATCATCATCCGATAGTATTTTTTCGTTACCTTTGTCGAGCAACGGATGGTTGCATGGGACCAGAGGCATTGGCTGTCCTTCAGGCCTGCTGTACCGACCTGAATGTGTTAACTGGGCAACAATAAAAGGCTGGGCATTTAATGGAGATTTCAATCTGATATTTTCTACAAGTTTCTTGTACCTCTCACAATTTTTCGTATTAATCATCAATTGACGGGGATTGGAACGTCCTTCAGGTGTAACGGCAATAGCTTCAAACCATATTATTCCGCTTCCTCCGGCTGCATACCTCAAATATCTTCTGGTTGTAAGGTCTGAGGGGGACCCATCTGGCTCAGAGTCATAACCCTCCATAGGCTGGACAACAAACCGGTTACTGATAATTCTTTCACCGATATTGACCGGATAAAACAAAGGGCTTATATCATCACTGAATGGTAGGTTCAGGGAGAGCTGGCATGCTTTCTGAAGAAGCTCATCACTGTTTCTGAATCTGAACTTTTCGTGCATAGAGGTTATTTAATCAGTAATTCTGTTTGTTGTTCAGTTATAATATAGGATTGGTTTTTTACTGTTTGTTTCAGTTCTGTGGTTTTGCCTCTATATGAGACTTTCAATGGGTTTCCGAGTTTAGAAATAATAACTGCCTGTTTTAGTTTCCCGTTTTCCCAATCGATATTGACTTCAAAACCTCCTCTTGCCATCAGTCCATGAACAAATCCGGTTGCCCATGCGGCTGGCAGGGCAGGCAGAAGTTCAATTTCACCTGCATGGCTTTGAAGCAGCATTTCTGTTATTCCTGCGGTTCCTCCAAAGTTTCCATCAATCTGAAATGGCGGATGATTATCGAGAAGATTGTTTAGCGTTGATTTTGTAAGCAGTGCTAGAACATTTTCGTACGCTTTTTCTCCGTCTTTGAGGCGTGCATAGAAATTAATTATCCATGCTCTGCTCCAGCCGGTATGGCCCCCTCCGTGAGCAAGTCTGTATTCGATGGTCCTTTTTGCAGCTTCAAACAATTCAGGGGTATTCTGGCTGGTTATCTGGTTTCCGGGATGAAGGCCGTAAAGGTGTGACATATGCCTGTGACCGGGTTCAGCTTCTTTAAATTCTTCTGGCCATTCCATTATACGACCGTCAGAACTGATTCTCACCGGTGCCAGTTTTTCCAGAGTCTGTTGCATTTTTCTCCTGAACCTGATATCGTCGTCGAGCAGAATAGAAGCTTTGATTGTGTTCTGAAGGAGATCTCTGATAATCATGTGGTCCATTGTCGGACCCATAACCATGCTTGCTCTTCCTCCGTTGCCCGGTATTATGAAGCTGTTCTCAGGGGATATTGATGGGCCTGACACCATGTAGCCAGTACGTGGATCTTTGACAAGCCATCCCATGCAGAATTCTGTTGCCTCTTTCATGACAGGATATGCTTTTAGCCTTAGATACTTTATGTCACCTCCGAATTCAAAATGTTCCCAGAGATGTCGACATGCCCATGCAATTCCCATCGGCCACATTCCGTACTGGATTGCCCCAAATGGTTCTGTATAGTGCCACACATCGGTAGTATAGTGCGCTACTATACCTTTTAATCCATATACTTCACTGGCAGTTCGTCTTGCATTGGGGACCATTGCATTTATAAATTCAATAAATGGTTCATGAAGTTCAGCCAGGTTAGTTATTTCAGCAGGCCAGTAGTTCATCTGAATGTTTATGTTTATATGATAATCGGCACTCCATGGGGGTTTTAGGCCATCAGCCCATATTCCCTGGAGGTTGGCAGGCAGTCCGCCCGGCCGGGAACTGCTTATAAGCAGATAACGGCCAAACTGATAATACAACTCAATCAGGTCAGTGTCGGTATATCCGTTTTGCATGGCAGTAATACGGGCATCTGTTGTGAAGTATTTCCCATTGCTTGAACCAAGGTCTATTTCAACCCTTTTAAAAAAAGAGCTGTAATCCTTAATGTGTTCATTTTTAAGCTGATAATAAGGAATCTTTTCGGCTTTTGACATTCTGTCAAATGCAGTTACTTCAGGATTGTTGTTAAAATAATCAGTTGAAGCAGTAAGGAATATCGTTACGGCATCAGCTTTTTCAACACTTAAACTATCGCCTGAAGCCGCAATGCTACCTCCTTCATTGATAATTTTTAATACAGCAAAAAGTTGTACACCTTTTCCATCACCTACGTGTTCCTTCATGGTGATAATTCCATCAGCAGCTTTAATTTCCGCTTTATTACCTGGTCGTGTCAATTTCACTGAGAATGAGACCGAACCCGCATTGCTGGCTGTGATTCTTGTAATAAGTGCTTTATGAGGGGCGCTGGAGAAAATCTCTCTTTGAAAATATGTTTGTCCAGCCGAATAGCTCACTCGGGCAATTGCTTCCTGAATATCAAGTTCTCTGCGGTAATTTGAAATATTTTTACCATGCCGGAAATTGATTAACATGTCTCCGAGTGTCTGATAGCTGGAAAGGGCATCACGCCTTATTTTGCCCATGATTCCTTTAAGGGCAAGCTCTTCTGCTTCGCGGTATCTGCCTTCAAACAACAGTTTCCGGACGGCAGGCAGGGTTTTACGGGCGTCGGGATTGGCATCCCACCACGGCTCACCAGTCCATACGGTTTCTTCATTCAGCTGAAGTCTTTCATTGAAAATTCCCCCGAAGACCATTGCACCCAGACTTCCGTTGCCGACAGGCAGGGCTTCATTCCATTCAGATGCTGGTTTGTTGAACCAGATTAAATATTCAGAATTATTGTTTTGACAATTGATATCAGGGCACCTGAAAACAAATGTGATAATTGCAGCGGATAAAAAGCAAAAGGCAGGTTTCATCGTGAACGATTTAACCTGACTAAATTATTGATTTTATCCGGAAGCTAATTCAGTTTTTCTTCTGAATTTTGTAAGGAAATTAAAAGAATCTCATACCTTCACCACCTCCACCGCGGCGGTAACCAAAGCGAGGATTTACAACATTGTTGTAGATTGAACCGAAAGTATAAGTAATACCAATGCTACCTCCCACTGAATAATTTGTTGCCTGTTCTTTCAACCGCAGGAGTCTCTCTGCTTCAGTGAGTTCTCCCTTCCTCAGATTGAGCTGGTCGTTTATATAAGCAGCCTGTCCGTTGATACTGAGGGAAAGACCTTTCACAATTCGAAGGCGTATAAAACCATCTACCTGAACCCTGTTTTTTGACCAGTCGTGAAAGTAATTTGAAGCTGTAAGAGAGATATTTATTGAACCCCATTTTTCTTGAACCTGGTAAGCTAACTGTAGTTCATGCCTGAACAAATTGTCGTAGGTCTTGTTGTAAAGTGTTGAGTCAATATAATCACTATACTGAAATCCTGCACTGTAATTAATTCTCAGCTGTTTATGAGTGGCAAGTGAATAGGGGAAGATATCATATTCGACAGCTGGCATAAATTCAAAGTTAAGATCATAGTTCGGATTAGTGGCTGTACGCAGGTTAAGCCGTGAACCTGCCGACCAGTGTTCACCCATGCTTTTAACAAGCAGGACATTCATATTTTCATCTTTTCTTGTGTAAATTGTTGCTTCACCTTCATCATCCACAAATTTTTGACGGATGTTATCTGTTTCAACTTCAAACTCGAATTTGAGATCAGGGGTGATTCTTGTGATGTTTAGAGAATTTGAAAAGAATAGTCTTGAATTTGAAGCTTCGGCATTGAATCGTGGACTTGTCTGGATTTCAAATACCCAGTAATTCCATTTATCTTCCACTTTTGCAGCTTGAAGCCTCTGGTTATGCCTGATTTCGATTTCACCGGCCAGGGGGGTTCTGGCAACATATCTCATAAGGCCCATTTTCAGCAAGTTGGTTCTCTTTTCGCGTATTTCGGCGCTGGTCATATCCGGATTGCTGGTAAATGTAAGTGTATCGTGCATTCCGGCGAAGCGGAACTGCCCTGAAAATGTATAAGTATACATATTGCCCCCACTTCCGGCATTCTGCTGGGTAACAAGAACATAAACATCAGCTTCTTTTACGTCTCTTACATAGTTAACATATGGGATCTGCTCTCTTGTGTAATTCATATCACAGGTACGGCAATCGAGGAAAAGTCTTAAGGCATCTTTTCTCAAGGAATCTAGATTTTGCGCGTTTTCCTGTGAAAGAGCAATTAATGAATTTGACATAACAATAAGAAGCAGAACTATTCTTAAAACTGGTGTCGGCAATTTCATAATCTGAAAAGTTATTATTTTAAAAATCAAATTACTGTATATTGTTCAGTTTTAAAGTAATAATGTTAATAGTCTTGCTGGTAATAAGCAACATTAATAAACAGGGCATGCAAATATCGGAAATTGGATTAAAATAAATCTTAACCAGAAAAAAAATCGTAGTCGATTTAATTATTTTTAACAGTTATTCAATGTAATATTATTTATAACCGATAGATAGACAGATAATTAAGAATCTTTTGACTTATTATAACAAAAGGAAGAGGGCTTCTGGAGAAGAAGTAATTTTTAAACTTAGCTTAAAAATTTTCTAGTAACTTTTTATCGGTGTCATTTTCATTGTTATCTGAAAAAGGCTCTGTTTCATTTAATTCTTCTTCCTCTTCAAGCCATTTATATACAGGTCTTTGAGGCCCTTCGTGCCTGTAGTAAATTGCAAGTATTATTCCTGATAAAAAGCCCATCATATGCGATTCCCATGATACATCCCTGTAAAATCCCGGAAACATACCCCATACCATTGAGCCGTAGAGAAAAACTACAAGCAGTGATAGTGCAGCCAGACGGTAGTAACGGCGGATTATGCCACTGAAAAAAAGAAATGCTGTAAGACCATAGACAAGCCCACTCGCCCCAATATGCCATGCCGCTCTTCCGGTAAGCCATACAAGGAACCCTGTGAGAAAATAGTTCCAGAACCAGATTTTTAAAGCAGGTTCTGAATAGAAATAAAAAAGTGCTGTTCCGAGAAAAAGGAGGGGTATTGTATTACTGTACAGATGTTTAAAATCACCATGAATGAAAGGAGAAAACAATATTCCCGGCAGACCTTTTAAGCTCAGAGGATAAATTCCAAGAAAAGAAAAATCTGCTTCAAACAGAATTTCAGTTATTTTCACAAACCACATAAGGAAAACAAAAGTTGCCGGAATAATTATACTGAGAAGAAATTTCTTCCGGTAGAATAAATCAGGATCATAAGTTTTTGCATTATCGGGTGGTGTCATCCCATGTTTATGAATTTGTGAGTTGTTCTCCCGGAAAGACAACTCCTGCTTCTTTTCTTATACGGTCAAGGGTTCTGATAAGATCAATGCTGAATGAATGAGGAACGACCGGACTCTCTGTCAAGCCATTATCAAGACAGCGCATAACTTCTTCGGCTTCCCAGTGATAACCCAGTGCCTCTGGTCTGAAAATATATTCTTCAGGAGCTTTACCATGCAGTTCAAGAACCACTCTCTGGTTCATATCTCTTCCCCTTGAAACAATCATGTTACCATTTTCGCACAGCAGTTTGCATCCGATACCTTCATTGGTTCTGAAAGAACTGTAAATATCTGCCATTTTCCCTTTGTTGTAACGGAAAATTGCAGTGAGTGATTCTTCAGAACCAGTAGGTGCGAAGAGGGCGAAAGCTTTTATTTCATCAGGAACACCTATGAAGGTCAGCGCATCAATAACAGGGTATATACCTATATCAAGAAGCGAACCTGCTCCGAGTGCCGGATTGAACTTTCTGTCATCCGGGTTATAGGGAGGCTGAAAAGAAAACCAGCCGTGTAGATGAATGATATCACCCAGAATTCCTGACAGCAATATCTCTTGAGCTTTTTTATAAAATGGCTGGAAGGGTGGCCAGAGGGCTTCCATCAGAAATAGATTCCGCTTCCTGGCTTCTGAAATCATTTCATCTACCTGATGGGAGTTAAGTGCGAAAGCCTTTTCACATATTACATGTTTCCCGTTGCGAAGGCACATAAGGGTATGCTCATGATGAAATGAATGTGGAGATGCAATATAGATTATCTCGACTTCAGGGTCTGCAATAAGTTCTTCATAACTTCCGTAATATTTCCTGAATCCGTGTTCTTCAGCAAATTTTCTTGCACGTTCAACGGCTCGGGAACCCACAGCGTAAAGTTCGGCATTACTTAAAATTTTTAATGCATTGGTGAATTTTGCCGACATCTTTCCGGGAGCAAGGATACCCCAATTATATTTTTTCCCCATAGTGATTGATTTTAGCCGATAAATATAAAAAAATTAACTGAGTACGTTTGCCTTAGCAAACACAACGGAGAGATAGTACGTAAATAATTTATTAGCAGTGAAAAAATAAATTTTTTAAAATTTTAGTACTAGGTATAGCATAATAGTATATTTTTTATATATCTTTGCAATGACAGGTAATATAAAAAATAAATATTAAATAAAAGAAAATGAAAATTACATTGTCCGTTAATCTGGGAGGCTATTCATTCAATATTGATGAAGATGCCTATGAAGAACTGAGCCGTTATCTCAAGAGTCTTGAAAGTAGTTTTGCTTCTGAAAAAAGCGCTTCTGAAATAATGAGTGATATTGAGGACAGGATAGCTGAGCTTTTCAGGGAAAAGATATCGGGTTACAAGCAGGTAATAACTATTGAAGATGTAAGGGAAGTTATTTCTATTCTGGGAAGGCCGGAGGATTTTGCCTTTGAGGGTGAAGGAACAGGAAGCAGCAGAGATGACTCGTCGCGGTATTCAGGACGATCGCATCGAATGTACCGTGATCCTGACAACCGAATTCTGGGAGGTGTTTGCGCAGGAATTGGTGCATACTGGAGAATTGAACCCTGGATAATAAGAATAATATTTCTTGCTCTGATGTTTGCAGGAGGGTTCGGATTGTTAATCTACATTATTCTCTGGATTGTACTACCGGAAGCCAGAACAATTGCCCAGAAAATAGAAATGAGAGGTGAACCTGTAAACATACAAAGCATTAAGGAAGCTGTAAAAAGGGAATTTGAACAGGTGCGTCGCAGAATGAATATTTGAAAATACTTAAAATAGAACATTATGTATATTGAGAATACTAAGGCTCAAATGCGTAAAGGAATACTTGAATACTGCATTCTTCTTGTACTTTCTGGAAGTTCATGTTACGCAAGCGATATTATCAGGGAACTCAAACAGGTTAAGGTTATAGTTGTTGAAGGGACACTTTATCCGTTGCTTACACGACTGAAAAATGCCGGATTGTTAAGTTATCGATGGGAAGAATCACAGCAGGGTCCTCCGCGGAAATACTACGAACTTACTGATGAAGGTAAAAAATACCTGAAAGAACTTGATACCTCATGGATGGAACTTGTAGAATCAGTGAATCTTATAAGAAAAAATATGAAATAATTTAAACAAGTACAAAATGGACAAAACAATAAAAATAAATCTTGCAGGGGTGCTTTTTATTATAGATGAAAAGGCTTATGTGGCGCTTCGCGACTACCTGCAGTCAATAGACATGAGATTGAAAAATGTTCCCGGCGGCAATGAAATCATTGATGATATTGAAGCCAGAATTGCTGAAATATTTCAGTCGGGTAAAAGTGAATCAGATATTATAAACACAGATGATGTCAACAATGTCATAAACATCATAGGAAGGCCAGAAGAATTTGAACAGGAGGGAGATACTGAAAGAAAGAATGCTTACAGAATCTACCGCAGAAGGCTGTACAGGGATATTAACAACCCGGTTTTAGGAGGTGTCTGTAGCGGAATAGGCGCATATCTGAATATTGATCCGGTATGGATTAGACTTATTTTCATAATTTTTACATTTGCTTATGCTGCAGGTATACTGATATATGTTATTTTATGGATAGCCTTTCCAGTCGCAAAAACTGAAATTCAAAAGAGAGAACTTTACGGCGAAAATTATTACTCAAAACAAACTGGAAGCGGTTCACCTGAAACTGCAAAAATAACGGGGGCACTTAATTCATTCTTTCTTGCACTGGGAAGAATTTTCAGGATAGTTGCCTGGTTTTTTCTTGCAATTGCAGGGGCTGTTATGGTTGTTACCGGCTTTGCCATGTTTGTGGCTTTCAGTCTGGTGTTTTATCTGAGATATCCTGTTTCGTTTTTCCATGAAGGAGCAGGAACTGGTATATTCAGTATTTCTGATTTTCTGGAATTAGCAACCAGTCCTGCAATCACTCCATGGATAATGGTTTTGATTTCATTTGTTGTGATTCTTCCTCTGCTAGCGTTAATTTACTGGGGTTTGAAAATGATTTTCAGGTTCAAGGCAAATGAATTGTGGTTAAGCATATCAGCACTGGTAGTATGGGTAATAAGTTTTACAGCTTTGTTGATGATTTTAGTGTCACAGGGAATTGACTTTGCCGAAGAAGGAAGAACATCGGAGCAGATATTTCCACAACATACGCCCGATACAATTTATATTAAAGCCAGGAATAATATTGCTGAAATGAAATTTGACAAAGTCCTTACAATTCCGGGAGTAAACTATTCCCTTTTTCTGGTTAAAGATGGCAGTATACTATTTTCTAAACCGGAAATTGAGTTGTACAATTCGGAAGAAGGTAAGTTTTTCATATCTGTTGAAAAAACAATGTTTGGAAGCAACAAACGTGAAGCAGTAAAGAAAGCTGAAGCCTTGATTTTCAATTATAGCTTTTCGGGTGATACCCTGTATGTTGATCAGTATTATGAAATACCTCCAGGGTTTAAATGGTCGGGCTCGTTTATTGAAACTGGAGTCTATCTTCCTGAAAACACTGTAATATGGATTGATAAAGACACAGAGATTCTATTTGGTGATGAATATTGTGAGGTGCCGGACCTTGGAGGAAAGTACTGGCAATGGGATGGAGAAAAACTGATTTCACTCTTAAGAGGAGGAACTAACTAGCAGTAGAATTTTTTGTGAAAGAGGAAATATGCGATTATTTATTTAAATCTTTAGTTGTATAATAAAAATTATGCGTAAATTAGCCATTATTAATATTTTACTATAATTCAATGTTATCAAACAGGGCTTTTACTATTTTATTGTTTTTCTTGCTGGTTTTGCATGCATCAGGGCAGGAACCTAAAGAAATGCAGGATACTTTAAGAAAAGATGCTCTTAATGTTTACATGGAAGCATCCGACTTCATCAAAAAAGAGATACCTTTCATAAATTATGTCAGAGATCTTAAAGATGCAGATGTCTACATAATTTCTACCAATCAACGAACCGGTGCAGGAGGAACGGAATACACCTACTTTTTCACCGGCCAGAAAAGGTTTACAGGAATTAACGATACTGTTACATTTGCCTCATCACCCGATGACACGCAGGATGTGATAAGGATGAAGCAGGTAAATGCTTTAAAGATGGGTCTAATAAGGTATGTCGGTAAAACTCCGCTAGCAAAATATATTAATGTATCTTTTTCAATGCCTTTGACAGAGTCTGTTTCGACCGATAAATGGAACAACTGGGTTTTCAGGGCATCGGTGAACGGATATCTTACAGGAGAAAAATCTTACCAGTCAAAATATATCAGGGGAAGCCTTTCAGCCAGCAGGGTTACAAACGACTGGAAAATCAACCTCAGTGGCAGTTATTACTATAGTGTAAGTACTTACGACATTTCAGGATATAAATACAAAAGTGAGAACAATTCGAAGAATTTAAGCGGGATGCTGGTTAAAAGCCTTTCAGACCACTGGTCGGCAGGAGGATTTATAAGTACAGGATCATCAAGCTATTCAAACGAGAAATTTAATGCAGGTATTATGCCTGCAATTGAATATGACATTTTCCCGTATTCTCAATCAACAAGGAGACAACTAAGACTGTTATACCGGATTGGATTTAATCCGGTAATATATTATGATACAACCATATACGATAAAACCAGAGAATATCTCTGGAGTCATTCATTTGCTGCGGCATATGAGGTTGTCCAGAAATGGGGATCTATTGATATGAATTTGAATTACAGCAATTACCTTCACGACTGGTCAAAAAACAATCTTTCTTTTTCCAGTTATCTCAATATCAGGATAACGAAGGGTCTTTCCTTTAATATTGGAGGAGGTGCATCGCTTATTCACGACCAGCTGGGACTTGTTAAAGGAGGGGCTACCACCGAAGAGATCCTTTTAAGGCGAAGGGAGCTTGAAACGCAATATGAGTTTTATACATCTTTCGGGCTGTCGTACACTTTCGGTTCAATATACAACAACGTGGTCAACCCGCGTTTTGGTGAAAACAGCGGTGGGGGTGGATATTATATTATGTACTGAATCACTGATTATTCTTTCATTAAAAGTCAATTGAACAAAATTCCTTTCTGTCTGTTAATTTTATGATTATTTAAAATTGTTTTTCAGCCAAGGAAAGAGTTGTCAGTTTCTATAATTGTTATTTGAAAACAGATAATCACCTGGAAATGGTTGTTATTAATATTTCTTACCTTTGAAAAAATATTTTTAAAAGTAATAATGATTAAAAGAAATTCAGAAATAGTTTCAGAGCTTGATGGACGTAATCTTTATTACCTCTTCGTTGCTGGTGCAAGAAAAGTTATAGCTCATCAGGTTGAACTGAACAGGATAAATGTTTTTCCGGTTAATGATGGTGATACAGGCTCTAATCTTGCAGCTACAATAAGAGCTGTGATTGAATCGCTCTATCCTGACCGTTCGTTTAAAATTACTGCCGATAGAATTGCAGAATCGATTCTGATAAATGCCAGGGGTAATTCAGGAATTATTTTTGCCCAGTTTTTTTTCGGATTGAGTAATGAAACCGGGAACTTAAATAAAATTAAAATAAGGGAATTTGCTGAAACTTTGAAGCGCTCGGTTAATTATGTTTATGAAGCTGTTTCAAATCCTGTTGAAGGAACAATGCTGACGGTAATAAGGGAATGGGCCGATTTTATTTATAATACCCGGCAGAAATATAATGATTATACCGAAATGCTGCTTGGCTCGTATAACGTGCTTAAGAAATCTCTTTCAGAAACAAAATCAAAACTAAAGATACTTGCAAAGAACAATGTAGTTGATGCTGGTGCAAAGGGTTTTGTTCTGTTTATCGAAGGAATTATTGACTATATACGTGATCGTAATCTCAAAGAGCTTATCAGGGCAAAAGCAGAAACAGCAGGGCTCCCGAAGAGTGAGGAAATGATCACCGAAGAGGTGACTTACAGATATTGCACCGAAGCTCTTCTAAAGAACACAACAATCGACCAGCATTCTTTAATGGAAATTCTTAAGGAATTTGGTGATTCTGTAGTTGTGGCAGGCAATGAAAAACTTAGACGCATTCATGTACATACGAGCAATCCTGCTGAAATGTTTTTCGTTTTAAAGGACTATGGTACACTCGCATTTCAAAAGGCTGATGATATGCTCCGGCAGAGTGAGTCGGTGTTTAAAAGAAAATACAGAATAGCTCTTGTTACCGACTCTACCTGCGACCTTGACGAATCAATTATTGACCGTTTTCAGATTCACATCATACCTATAACTATTAACTTCGGAGAAAACTGTTACCTCGACAAGATTACTCTTAAACCAGAACAGTTTTACAGGATGCTTGACAATTGTACTGATTATCCTAAATCATCTCAAATCAATGAAAATACTTTCAGGAATATATTTTCACATCTTGTTTCTCATTACGATTCGGTTATTTCAGTAAATCTTTCAGGGAAACTTAGCGGAACATATTTTTCTGCAGTAAAAGCAGCACAGGCTGTCAGCAGGGAATTTAATAAACCTGTGAGTGTTATTAACTCTAGAGGTCTCTCGGGTTCTGAGGGTCTTCTAGTTCTCAGGATTGCTGAAGCTATTGAAAAAAATATTCCTCACGAAAAAATAGTTGAAATGGCCGAGGAATGGGTAAGAAAATGTAAGATTTATGTAAAGGTAAATGATATAAAATATATGATCAGAGGGGGCCGGTTATCATATGCTCAGGGTCTTATTGCCAGGCTGCTTCATATCAATCCTGTAATATCACTCGATCAGGAGGGGAAAGCCATTGTGCTGGACAAAGCGTTCAGTCGTAAAGCAAATCTGGAAAAAGTGATTTCTCATGTAAAGAAAAGCATAGAGTCAGGTGCTGTATGGAATTATGTTGTAATGCATGCCAATAATCTGCAGGATGCTGAATGGTATATTGAACAAATGAGGAAAATAACCGGCAAGGAACCTGTTTCTGTCGTTAATATTTCTCCTATTATTGGTGCAAATGCAGGAGTGGGTGCTTCTGCAGTGGCATTGATGACTGAATAATACTAACAATGTCATTTCTTGATATTTTTCTGTACGCCCTTTTACCGATATTTGTTATGATGTCGATTCTGTGGATTATTTCTGTAATTATTAAAAACGTCAGCATAGTCGATATTTTCTGGGGTTTCGGATTTGTATTGACAACATGGTTTTATTATTTTTTTACTGACGGTTATGAATTAAGAAAACTGCTAATAAGTATTCTGGTTACGATATGGGGTTTGCGTCTATCAATTTATATTGCATGGCGTAATGCATTCAAAGGAGAAGATTTCAGATACAGAAATTTCAGGAAGAAATATGGGGAGAAACATTACTGGTGGATCAGTTTTTTTCAGGTATTTCTGCTTCAGGGAATACTTATGTGGTTAATTTCATCACCACTTCTTGGGGCTCAGTATTACAATAGAAACAACAATCTTAACCTCTTTGATTATATAGGGCTGATTGTATGGATTACAGGGTTGGTTTTTGAAGCAGGAGGTGATTTACAGCTTGCAAAATTTAAGGCAAATCCCGCAAACAATGGAAAAATTCTTGACACTGGATTCTGGCGTTATACAAGGCACCCTAACTATTTTGGAGATTCTGCTGTATGGTGGGGATATGGATTGTTATCTTGTGCAGCAGGGGGTTACCTTCCTGCACTTGGATCTATTCTTATGACTCTTCTGATAATAAAAGTATCGGGAGTGGCAATGCTCGAAAAAAGCCTTAAAACGAAAAGAGAAGGTTATGAAGAGTATGTGAAAAGAACAAGTGCATTTTTCCCATGGTTTCCACGTAAAAACAAAAACTCTAGCTAATTCTTTTTTAATCAATTAATTATATCCGTAATTCTTATTTAACGGAAAATATGTCTTTCTGTTTTCTTGCAATAATTTTGAGTTTATTAACATTTCATCAGGGCATTTTTTTTATTTTGTTTGTTACATTTAGCACTATCAAAAACTCAGGATTTGGAACAGCAAAAGCAGATTAATCCGTCCCGTGCTATTGCTATCGTTGTTTCTAATATGATTGGTACGGGAGTTTATACAAGTCTCGGTCTTCAAGCAGCAGGAGTTCATTCGGCTCTCGCATTGATTCTTATCTGGATTACAGGAGGGCTGGTTGCTCTTTGTGGAGCTTTAACCTATGGTGAGCTTGCCGCAAGAATACCACGCTCGGGTGGTGAATATATCTTTCTTTCCAAAATTTACCATCCTGCTTTCGGTTTTCTATCCGGATTTATTTCAATGACAATAGGCTTTGCTGCTCCTCTGGCAATAGCGGCAATTGCATTGGGTTCATACATGAATAATATCATTCCTGTTCCTCCAATGCTGACAGCCATATCTGCAATTCTTATTCTTACTGTTCTCAATTCAAGCAGTTTCAGAACGGGTGCTAATTTCAATTTTATAACCACGTTGCTGAATATAACACTTATTCTTACACTTTGCATTTCAGGTTTTATCAAAGGGCATCACGACGATTTTGAATTGACATTTACAAGGTATGACCTGAAACAGGTAATAAATCCTGCCTTTGCAGTCTCTCTTGTATATGTTTCATTTGCCTATTCAGGATGGAATTCAGCGGCTTATATAACCCATCAGGTCAGGAATCCAGTTAAAAACCTACCTGTAATTTTTATAACCGGAACTTTAATTGTTATGACACTCTATACGCTTCTGAATTTTATTTTTCTGTATACAGTTCCGGTTGAACAATTATCAGGAAAGGTTGATGTAGCATTTCTTGCTGCCAGAAATATATTCGGGGAATTCGGAGGCAAATTCATCGCTGTTTTGATATCAATCGGACTTATAGCATCAATTAATTCACTTCTTATTCTCGGTCCGAGAGTTACTCAGGCTATTGCTGAAGATTATTCTGCACTTAAATTTTTCGGGAAAGAAAATAGAAACGGTTCCCCATTCTACGCCACAATACTTCTAACAGTTATTTCCTTAACGCTTATATGGACCTCAACCTTTGAACAGATAATGACTCTGATAGGATTTACCTTAAGCATCTTTACCATAACTTCTGTTGGAGGACTTTTTGTTCTGAGGCACAGAATGAAGAAAAATAATGAGAATTTTTATCACACATTCGGTTATCCGTTTATTCCTTTATTTTTCATTCTGGTTGAAGGTTGCATGATGGTATATGTGTTTGCTAACAGACCTGTACAATCGCTGTCAGGCATTGGAATTACACTTTCTGGACTATTAGTATGGTGGTTATTAATAAAAAGAAACAGAAAAGCAGAAATTTTATATAAAAGCACTGAATAAGTACTCTGTATAATTGTTTAAGTCCTGTTCCTGAACCGGGGTTAAATTTTAAAAAATACCTGATAATCTTACTATTAATATTTTATCATAAATAAAAGAATCTATCTTTGCATTTTGATTTTTGTAAGTGGGGGAATTAATAAGCATGATTATTTCAGATCCCGGTATATTATCATGGCTTAAAGAAACAATTGCAATATTCTTTCTGACTTTTATTCATGAGGATGCAGCAATTGTAGCTGCCGGTTTTGCCAAAGTTGAACGTGGCTTGCCGCTTATTTATGCCTATTTGCCTGTATATACAGGAATAGTAGCGGGTGACATACTGATTTACGGACTGGGCAGACTGGCCCGTGAGAACAGATGGCTCAGGTCGAAGATTATTGGTCCGAAGGTGGAAAAAGTGAAAACATGGCTTGAATTGAACCTTGTAAAAGTTCTTATAATCTGTAGACTCACCCCCGGGTTGCTTTTCCCTACTTTTGTTGCATGCGGATGGTTTCGTATACCTTTCTGGAGATTTGCAATTGTGTCAATAACAGCAGGAGCTTTATACTCTTCACTGGTACTTACTATAGTGATCCTGTTCGGGGATCTTGTTCTTTTTAAACTTGGGTACTGGTCGTGGGCAGTACTTGCAGCAGTTGTCATAATATTCGCAGTAAGAAACTATATTAATCAGGTCAGGAACGATAAACAGAAAATATGACAGAAGTATTATCGCAAAAATTAATTAAAACATTCAGAAGGTATGTGCCGTCGATGAAAAAGAAATTCAATGGCATGCCATCTCTTGAGGATCTTAAAAAGTTCATTGCAACTGCAGAAAGAATTCCTAATAATATTCTTTATATTCCGGTGGGATTGCGCTGGCTATGGCTTGGTCTGAGATACAGAAGCCTGACCCTGCCTTCTGTGTCAAATCCTATGATAGAAACGGGCGGGTTTATGGGAGAATCCAAAGCTTCTGTACTCGATATGGTGGGAGATGAATATAGAAACTGGATTGCCAGATATATTCTTTTTCACAGGGATGGAGGCAGTGCAGATTCAAATTTCCAGCGGGCTCTTGAGGCTTTAAAAATAAAAGGGCTTGAATTCCCAATAGTTGCCAAACCAGATATTGGATGGAACGGGTACGGAGTAAGATTTGTTGAAAATGAAACACAGTTGCTGGAATATCTGGAACAATTCCCTCCAGGTGCGAATCTTATACTGCAGGAAGCTGTTAATTATGATGGGGAAGCTGGTATTTTTTATATAAGAATCCCGGGTAACGAAAAAGGATACATATATTCGATAACACTCCGGTATTATCCTTTTGTGGTTGGAGATGGTAAATCGACTCTGAAGCAGCTTATTGAAAATGATGAACGCACGAAATTCAGGGCACATCTTTACCTTGGCAAGAGTCCGAAGCATGTAGGTTTCAGCAATGAAGACCTTGAGAGGGTTCCTCCTGAGGGAGAACTTATTCGTCTGGCTTTTATTGGTTCTCTTCGTGCAGGAGGTCTTTACCGCGACGGGAGTCATCTGATAACTCCGGAGCTTACAGAAAGATTTGACACTATTGCAAGAAGCATGCCCGAGTTTTATTATGGCAGATTTGATATAAGGTTTGATTCTACAGATCTTCTTAAAAGAGGGGAGGGTTTTAAGATTATCGAGATAAATGGTGCGGGAGCTGAAGCAATTCAGGCCTGGGACCCTAATGTTTCCCTGATGAAGCTTTATAGTGAATTCTTCAGAGCACAGAGCCTTCTTTTCAAGGTGGCAGATCGCAACCGTAAACGGGGATATAAACCCGCAACAATAAAAGATTTTCTTAAAGCAATAAAAAAGCAAAACCGGCTGGTCGACATGTATCCCCCAGCCAGCTAATTGAGGAAATGCCATTTTTCCGGTTATTTTTCCGGAAATTCAAAAATTTTTTTGCTTTAAATCAATCACTTTCTTAACTTTGATAAAAGACAAAAAAGAATACTTATTGGAAAATTACAAACCCCAAAAAATCTGATATTATGAATGCATATCTTGTTATTCTAGCTCAGTCAGTAGCAACAGCTGCAATTGAAATAATTATTTTGCTGCTTTGCGCTGGTGTAGTAGGCTTCCTTTCCGCCTGGTTCTACCAGAAGGCATACTTTACTCCTATTATCAGGAAACTGGAGGAAGAAAAAGAGCAATTAAACCGTAGAATTGAAGAACTAAATTCTGAAATTTCAGGCTTGAAAAGCAAAATTTCAGGTATGGAGAATTTATTAGCTGAAAAAGAAAGAGAAATCCAGGAGCTTAAAAACCAGATGAAGAAAGAAGGATGATTTTAACGGTTAATATGATATAGCCGGTCTACTAGACCGGCTATTCTTTTATTTATGCATTTATGTTACCCCTTTCATGAGGTGACACAAATAGGCAACAAATAAATCCAGAACTTCAAATTGGGTTGAAGAAATATATACCGTGGGCTGCAATTATTTTGTCCAGTGCATAGTGACTGAATAGGTGCCATATGTATTATCAACTTCTTCACCCTGAAGTATAAGGTCATCTTTTGTCAGCTTGACAACAGTCATTTCATCTGTATCCCCATTACTGTCTGTCGTATAAAGTGTTTTACCATCATCAGACAGTTCCCAGGTACCTGATTCTGATTGATTAAGCATACTCAGTGTAAAGGTACCGTTCTTTTTAAATTCCATTGTACTGTTCGTCATTAGCGCATTAACAAAGGCTACAATGGAAATGACGTTCTGATCAGTGGAGTTAGTGGTTATCTCCTTGAACTTCCAGATATGATCAGTCAGAAGTTCTTCATCATTAAGCTTTTCACAGCCTGTGGAAAATAATAATGAAAAGCCAATCAGTAATGTGGTAATTTTTATAAAACTTTTCATGACAATGGATTTTAATAACTAACGGATATTGTCTTTGTATATTATCTTAAGGTTAATGAATTTAAGTATAATAAGAACTTATGTTGACCCACCTGGACTCGAACCAGGACTCTGCGGAACCAAAATCCGTCGTGTTACCAATTACACCATGGGTCACTATTATAGTCAGTTTTCTGATGCAAAAATAGAAAAAAATATTGTTATTTTTACTTTCTGTGGATCTGATGTATTATAATATTCTGAAAATGTTTGATATAAACAAAAATGAAATAGATTCAATTATTGGTTTACTGGAAACTGCAGGTCAGGAAATTATTAAGGTATACAGGCATAATGATTTTGGAACATTTTTGAAAGAAGACCGTAGCCCTGTAACCAGGGCTGACCTGATATCAGATTACATAGTAAAAGAAGGGCTGAAAGAATTAACACCGGAAATACCTGTTTTCAGTGAGGAAACAATAGATACTGGCAATTATTTAAGGTTGGAAAGGAATACTCTATGGATTCTTGACCCCCTTGACGGAACGAAGGAATTTATTGCCCGTAATGATGAGTTCTGCATTTCCCTGGCTCTAATAACAGATGGTAAGCCAGTGGCTGGTTTTATACATGCCCCTGTATTTAAAAAAACGTGGTTTGCAGTAAGGGGAAAAGGAACCTGGATGTTGGTGGCGGGAGAAAAAACAAGAGTGCCAGCTTTTAAACCTGACGGACCTTACAGGATACTTAGAAGTCGTTCGCATCATTCTCAGGCTGAGGAAAGCTGGTTAAAGAAAATAAGTCTAATGTATGAGACAGAAATAATAACAAAAGGGAGTGCTATAAAATTTTGTGAAATTGCCGAGGGTTATGCTGATTTGTATCTAAAATCAAGTTTAATTAATGAATGGGATGTAGCGGCAGGGCATATAATTGTTGAAGAGGCTGGAGGTGGAATTATAGAAATTGCAACAGGTAAGCCGCCGGTTTATAATAAAAAAGATTATCATCAGCATCCTTTTATAACTTACGGAGTAAGAGGGGAAAAAATATTGAATGATATACTTCAGATTCTGAAAATAGGCAGGAGGGATTAATTAAGAACAGTTATTTCGCATTTATCAATATCTTCAATTCTGATAATACGGAAAGGACATCTGACAAGTGCAGAAATAATCGAACCAAGATCATACATGTCTTCATCCCCCTCTTCATAAAACCATGATACCTGTAATTTATTACCTGGTAAATAAATCAGTTCTGTCATTTCCTTAAGAATAGTGTATATCCATTTTATAGATCTCGTATTTATAAACTCAAAAGCGAATATTATATCTGTTTTTCCTGCCCATTCAGAAATATATTTTGAAACCCATTCGTAAATAGGTTTGTAAAAGTTGTTTGGATCTTCGGGAATAGACCTGCCTTTAATGAAAATAATACCCTGTTCCAGAACAATTTCAGGCGTTTTGTTTGTAGCTTCTATCCTTATTGATTGAGGATACATCAATTTTAAACGTTTTTAACATGCTAAAATAAGATATAATTCTTTTGAATAAAAGTATGAAAATACTTTTAACTTAACCGAACATAACTAAAATAAACAATGTAGTTTATTCTGACATTCTATTTTTTCCTTGAAAAAAGTGTGGGAATTGTAGGTTCTTCCCATAATGAAGGGTATTCGTCGTCGAATTTTTTTATAATGGCTTTCATTATTGTTTCCCTGAGAAATTCAGATTTGTTTTTAATCCGATACCTGCTGCAGTAAATATCGAGGGCTTTCAGTTCCCTGTTGTTTAGCATTAGCGATAGTCTGTTTTTACGTTTAAGATTTTCTTCTTTGTACAGTGTGCGCTTCACAACTGCTTTAACTTTGAATATGGCGTAAAATTACAAGGTTGGCATCAGGTATTATTATTTTTAAAAGATAAGTTTTTAACAAATTCATTTTCAAATATTTTAAAAAATTGTAAATCAATAATATAAACTCTTTACAACTTTTAATTCTACCACTCATAATTAGTATTTTTAAATCAGTCATGCAAAATGAATCTACAATAACTTGATTTTGGATTAAAATCTTTAAATAGCCAATTGAGACGATTATTAAATTCTTATCTTCGTACCTCATTTCCTGTATTAATTTATTGTAGATATGATTGTAAAACGTTTCATTTCACTGGTTCTATTATTTAGCTTAATATCTGCTGGTTTATATTCCCAGAAGAAATTGTGGACACTTGAGGAATGTGTCAGGTATGCACTGGAGAGGAATATACAGGTAAAACAGCAGGAATTGCAGACCAGGGTACAGAAAAATGCCCTGGATCTGGCTAAACTGAAGCTTTTACCAACACTGGCGGGTAATGCAACACACAATTATTCTTTCGGAAGAGCTCTTGATGAAACAACTTATGAATTTACCGAGCATGAGAATGTGCGTACCAATAATTTTTATATAGGAGGTAATCTGACCATCTTCAGCGGATTACAGAATTATCATTCGATCAAAAAATACAGGTATGAGTTGCTTGCCAGTGAGGAGGATCTGGAAACTATAAAGAATAACATTGCTCTTAGTGTAGCTATGGGATATCTGCAGATACTTCTGAATAAAGAATTAGTAAATGCAACAGAAAGCCAGTTACTCATTACCCGTCAGCAGATTGATAAAACACGTAAGCTTGTTGAAGCCGGAAGTGTTGCTGTTGGTAATCTTTTGCAGATTGAAGCTCAGGCAGCGCAGGAAGAACTTCAGCTTGTTAATCTTAAAAACCAGCTTGAGTTATCTTATCTCAGTTTAGCTCAGCTTCTTGAGCTTGAAACACCGGCTGGTTTTGAGATAATTATACCGGAAATTAGTATTGACACTGGCTATATTGTTACAGGAACTGTGGAAGATATTTTTCAGGTGGCATGTAAAAACAGGCCTGAAATTTTAAGTTCAGAAATGAGACTTAGGTCGAGTGAATTTGATTTGAAAATTGCAGAAGGAGCACGGAGCCCGCGTATTACAATGAGCCATTCATTCAGTACCGGGTATTCAGATATAAGAAAAAAACTGCTGGGAATTGATCCCTCAACGGGCCCTATTTACGGAAAATACACATTTGCCGATCAGATTCATGACAATGTGAATTACGGAATTGGCTTTTCACTCAGTTTGCCGATTTTGAATGGGTGGCAGATTAATAAAAATATTTCAAATTCCAAGCTTTCCATTGAAAATAGCAGGTATGCACTTGATGCAACGCGGAAACAGCTTTATAAAAACATTCAGCAGGCTTATGCTGATGCACAGGCTGCCCTGAAAAAGTATACTGCCAGCATAAAAGCGGTGCAATCGGCAGAAGAATCGTTCAGATATTCTGAGCAGAGATTCAACGTCGGTCTGGTGACGCCTGTTGATTATAATGCAGCGAAAACACAGCTTCTCAGGGCACAGTCTGAACTCGCCCAGTCGAAGTATGAATTTGTATTTAAAATTAAAGTTCTTGATTTTTATAAAGGAATACCCATAACATTACCACAATAATTTTGCTTTTATGAAAAATAACAGGATTTTAAAAATTCTTGCGCCTCTCGCTGTTATAATGATAATTATTGCAGTAATAGGTAAGAAACAGGGATGGTTCGGGAAGGCTCTAAGAGTTAAAGTTGCTGTCGAAGAAGCGGCAATAAGGTCAATTACTGAGATAATAACTGCAAATGGGAAGATTCAGCCGGAAAAGGAAGTCAAGATTACACCGGATGTTTCGGGGGAAATAGTTGAGCTTAAAGTAAAGGAAGGCGACAGGGTTGAAAAAGGGCAGCTTTTATGCAGGATTAAGCCTGATACTTATATTTCACAACGTGATCGTTCGCTGGCTGCCATAAGTTCGGCAAGGGCAAGGCTATCGCAGGCCGAAGCACAATTTATTCAGGCTGAACTGGCTTACAAAAGGAACAAACAGCTGTACGATGAAAAGACTATATCTCAGTCGGAGTTTGAGCAGGCCGAAGCAGCATACAAGGTTGCAAAGGCAGAAGTAGAAGCAGCAAAATTTTCTGTATCAAGTGCCGAGGCTTCTCTTAAAGAAGCAGAAGAGAATCTTATTAAAACATCTATTTATGCTCCTATTTCAGGTACTGTTTCAATGCTACTGGTAGAACTTGGCGAAAGGGTTGTCGGAACCAGTATGATGACAGGTACAGAAATGATGAGGATCGCAGACCTATCTAGAATGGAAGCAAGAGTTGAGGTAAATGAAAATGATATTACAAGGGTTAAGGTGGGAGATACAGCTATTGTAAGTATTGATGCATATCTCGATGAGAAATTTAAAGGAGTAGTTACTGCTGTAGCAAATTCTGCCAAAACAACAGGCATTTCAGCTGATCAGGTTACAAATTTTGATGTAAGAGTATTTATACTTCCCGAATCCTATCAGCATCTTGTAAGTGCTGAGAGACCCCATCCATTAAGACCAGGGATGTCTGCAACAGTAGATATAAGAACAATTACAAGAGGTTCTGTTGTTGCCGTACCCATACAGGCGGTTACAACACGTATCGATACAACCATTCTTCAAATTTCACCAGAAAAGAAAGATATCAGAACCCTGGTTTTCCTCACAGATGGCACATATGCACTTGCCAGAGATGTCAGAACCGGGATTCAGGATAATAATTACATTGAAATCATTTCAGGAGTAAGTGCAGGTGACAGAGTTATTATTGCCCCATTCAGTGCAATCAGTAAAAAGCTTTCTGATAGTACTCTGGTAGAAATTGTAAAAAAGGAAGATCTGTATAATGTAAAATGAATAACCTTTTAATGAGATTTCAAATTTCAAAATGATTTTGTGTATTGAAACAGCTACCAACGTCTGTTCAGTGGCACTTTGTGATGAAAACAGAGTAGTTTCTCTCCGTGAGCAGAAAGACGGAAAGGCTCATTCTTCTCTTCTTACTGTTTATATAAAAGAAATTCTTGATGGACAGAAAATTTGCGCACGGGACCTTCAGGCTGTTGCCGTGAGTAAAGGACCCGGTTCGTTTACCGGTCTGCGTATTGGTGTTTCCGTTGCAAAAGGCATAGCATATGGAACTGGAATACCTTTGATTGGGATAGACACTCTTACTTCCTTGTTTCATGGTGTACTTCCAATAGCCAGAGAGAAAAACCTGATTAATGAACATACTCTTTTCTGTCCTATGATTGAGGCAAAAAGAATGGAGGTATTTTATTGTATTTTTAATTCTGCAGGGGAAAGAATAAAAGATATTTGTACAGAAACAATTACAGATAGAACTTTCATAAATATAACAGGTGGCGAAACCATGGTGTTTTTCGGAGATGGCGCTGATAAATGTTCGCATTTTTTTACACATGAACGGCAAATTTATATCAGTAATATTACTGCTTCGGCATCATTTATGCATATACCGGCAATGGAAGCTTTAAAAGAGAGAAGATTTGAGAATACAGCTTATTTTGAACCATTTTATTTAAAAGATTTTATTACCACAAAACCCAAAAGAAAAGTTATATAAAACAGCAAGAGAGATAGTTAAAGGAAATGAAGAGTAATGTATTGATATTATTTGTCTTAATGCTGACAGTTTTTTCTCTCTCAGGCCAGGATTCTCCTTACAAAGCAGGGGAACAGGTTACATATATTATACATTATGGACCTATAAATGGTGGAATGGCAACAATGACCCTGACTAAAGAGGAATACGAGGGTAAAGAAGTATTGCATTCATATTTATTAGGTTATACGACCGGTGTGGCTGATGCTGTTTTTAAAGTAAGAGATATCTATGAGAGCTATTTTTCTCCCGAAACTGGTTTGCCTTATAAGTCAGTAAGGAATATTCAGGAAGGAAGGTATAGAAAATACAATGTGGTGATTTTTGACCACGAAACAAGATCTGATTCAACAATTCTTTTGAGTGATTTAACCGGGAAACATGTAACCCAAAAAGGGATTCACGATATACTATCCTGTTTTTATTATTTCAGAAAGAACTATCTGGCAAAGAATTACCCTTTCAAAAAGGGTGAGGCTATTACTATAAACACATGGTTTGCAGACGAATTTTACCCAATAATTCTGAGATTTAAAGGAGTGGAGGAAGTAAGAACAAGAATGGGGAAGATCAAATGCTACAAATTCAATCCGGTAACCGAAGTGGGCAGATTGTTTAAGACAAATGAAGATGTTTCAATCTGGTTTTCTGCTGATAAAAATTGTTTACCTGTTAAAATACGATTTGATATATTTGTAGGTGCATTTACAGCAGAAATAAATAGTTTTGAAAATCTTATTGAACCATTGCAATTCATTAACAGATAATAAAATATAAAAGAAGAGAAGTTTTTATGGCTACTACAGCGGATTTCAGAAATGGTCTTGTAATAGAGTTTAACAACGACCTTTACACTATTGTACAGTTTCAGCATGTAAAACCGGGAAAAGGACCTGCTTTTGTTAGGACGAAGCTAAAAAATATAAGAACCGGCAGGGTGATTGATAATACTTTTACTGCAGGTGTGAAGATTAATGTAACCAGAGTCGAGCGTCGTCCTTACCAGTATCTGTATAAAGATGAAGACTATTACTATTTCATGCATTCTGAAACATTTGAGCAGGTGCATGTCCCGGAACATATGATTGAGCAGCACGAATTTCTGAAAGAAGGACAGAATGTGGAAATTGTGGTACATGCTGATACAGAAAACATATTATCAGTTGAACTTCCTCCTTTTGTAGTACTGGAGGTTACCTATACGGAACCCGGGCTGAAGGGAGATACAGCCACCAATGCAATGAAGCCGGCAACAGTTGAGACAGGTGCCACAGTAATGGTTCCATTATTCATTAATACAGGCGACAAAATAAAAATTGATACACGCGACGGTTCATACGTCGAAAGAGTTAAAATCTGATCCTTCAAATGGAAGACAGCAGTGCTTCGAAAGAGAGGCTTAAAATCTCGAAGTTCAAGCTAAATGCATTACTCGATATAACATTGTCGATTAATGCAAATCTACCTGTTTCAGAGCTGCTGGCCAAGTATGAATCTATTCTCAGAAATAATCTGGGTATAGGTAAAATTATGATTTTTAAATATGAAGAGAAATGGGAATGTATTCTTAATGCCGGTTTTACAGAGGAATATGAAAAATCCATAGACGTTGAAAAACAGCTTTTACCGATAAGTGAAACTGCTATTGTGACCAATACCCCTGGATTTGAAGGGGTTGATATAATTATTCCGGTTTTTAATAATCTTGTTCCTCTTGCATATGTTTTTATTGGCGATATAGAGGAAGAGGGAGAAGGCATGAGTCCGGTTCTCAAGCACCTGAACTTTATTCAGACGATTTCAAGTATTATAATTGTTGCTATAGAAAATATCAGGCTTTTTAAGGAGAGTCTTCGTCAGGCAGCGTTGAAGAAGGAGCTTGAACTGGCATCAAAAATGCAAATGATGCTTATTCCTCAAGAAGGTAAGCTTCCATCAAAAGGTAAGATAAAAGTATGCGGATTTTATTTTCCACATTATGAAGTAGGAGGAGATTATTACGATTGTGTGAGCCTGTCGGAGAATCAAACGGGCTTTTGTATAGCTGATGTTTCGGGCAAGGGAATCTCTGCTGCGATATTAATGTCAAATTTTCAGGCAAGTTTAAGGGCACTTTTTACCAGCCAGGTTGACCTGACAGAGCTTATTAAAAAGCTTAATGGCATAGTAGTTGAAAATGCTGCAGGGGAGAAATTTATAACTTTCTTTGTTGCCAGATTTAACCATGACACGGGAATACTTGAATATATCAATGCTGCACATAATCCACCTGTACTCTATGATACGGTTACGGGTGAAATAAGGCATCTTGAAGCTTGCTGTGTTGGCATTGGAATGCTTGATGAAATAACTTCTGTAACCAGGCGGGAAATAAAAATAATTAATCATTCAAAAATTGTCTGTTATACTGATGGACTTTCTGAACTAAAAGATGATAAGGGGAAAGATATTGGAACTTCGATGATAATCAAACATATTACAAATGCCCGAACCGTCAAGGAAAACATTCAGGAAATGCTTAAAGAGCTTGGTATTCCTGAGAATAATCCTGGTCTCTTCGATGATGTTTCAATAATAGCTGCTGACCTTTTTTGCTCTTGAGATAAAAAAGAAGTTTACTGAAATCCTTCAGACAGCACGAATAATATAATAGTTTTTTCTGCCCTTCTGCACAAGGAGATATTTGCCGTTAAGTAGAAATTCTGTATTTATTTTCATTTCTACATCATTAACTTTTTCTTTGTTAATGCTTACACCTCCTCCCTGTGCCAGCCGGCGCAGCTCACCCTTTGAAGAGAAAACCTGCGAATGGACAGTGCATAATTCCAGTAGGGATATCCCTTCGCAGAATAGATTTTTATTTACTTCAAAGACTGGTACACCTTCAAATACTGTAAGGAAGGTCTTTTCGTCCATTTTTTTCAGCGATTCGGTTGTTCCCCTGCCAAAGAGAATTTGCGATGCCTCAACAGCAGAGTTGTAGTCTTCGCGCGAATGTACCATCACAGTAACCTCTTCAGCCAGTCGTTTCTGTAGCAGTCGTTCCTCGGGCTTCTGGTTATGTTCGGAAATAAGGTTTTCAATAGTTTCCCTGTCGAGAGTGGTGAAGATCTTAATATATCTGGCAGCATCCTCGTCCGAAACATTGAGCCAGAACTGGTAGAACTGGTATGGAGATGTTTTTTCCCTGTCGAGCCATACATTTCCGGCTTCGGTTTTACCGAATTTTGTGCCGTCTGATTTTGTTATAAGAGGACAGGTCAGAGCATATGCTTCGCCGCCTGTTTTTCTTCTTATAAGTTCAGTGCCTGTAACAATGTTTCCCCACTGGTCTGATCCCCCCATCTGAAGTTTGCAGTTATATGTTTTGTACAGGTGTAGAAAATCTGTCCCCTGAACGAGCTGGTATGAGAATTCGGTAAAAGACATCCCTTCCTTTGAATCAGGGCTAAGTCGTTTTTTTACCGAGTCTTTTGACATCATGTAATTGACAGTAATGTGTTTTCCGATGTCTCTTATGAAACCAAGAAAGGAATAATCCTTCATCCAGTCGTAGTTATTTACCATTATTGCCCTGTTGGGTCTTTCGGATGTGAAATCAAGAAATTTTTCGAGCTGTTTTTTTATACATTCCTGGTTCCTGCGAAGGGTATCTTCATCGAGCAGAACCCGTTCTTCTGATTTTCCTGATGGGTCTCCTATCATTCCAGTAGCGCCTCCTATAAGGGCAATAGGTGTATGACCGGCCCTCTGGAAATGTACCAGGAGCATAACCTGAACCATATGACCAATATGAAGAGAATCAGCAGTAGGATCAAACCCGATGTATCCTGTAACTTTTTCCCTGCTGAGGAGTTCCTCTGTTCCTGGCATGATGTCGTGAATCATGCCTCTCCATCTCAGTTCTTCAACGAAATTCATAAATCTAAGTTTCGAACCGCAAATATAGTAAATCAGTTACATTACTACCTCATCAGGTTTCTTTTTAAAGCGGTCAAAACTCTTCGAAAAGGCACCTTCGCCAATTATTGGAAAGAGTGCAGGTGCTAAATCAGAAATAGGGTTGTAGAGCATTGACTGGTTTATTTTTTCTTTCGGCAGAAACGGACGATGTTCGTCAATGGTATTAAGAATTACAAATATCACACTCAGTATGAGTGTTGATTTGAAAACGCCGAAAACTAATCCCAGCAGTCTGTTTATAAAGCCCAGTGCAACAGCTTTAACAAGTTTGTCTATTAACAAACCTATAAAATGAATAGCTATAACTACAATTAAAAAAGTGAGTATAAAGGCTATTATTCCTGTATATTTTCCCGTCATGTCGAAATAATCGTAGAGTTTTGCTGCTGTGAAACTTGAAAATCTTATTGCAACCCATATTCCTAGAATTAATGCAGCAAGAGAAGCAAGTTCCTTAATAAAACCATCAATGAATCCTTTTATTGCCGCAATGCCTAATATTATTAAGATCAGTATGTCGATAAAATTCATAGCTTATTGTTCAAAAAGGTGAAAGTATAAAAGATTGCAAGATTTTCAAAACTCTTGAAAAAAGAAATATTTCATAATAAATAATGGTCTGACTGAATTTCTTACATAAGGATTCATATTGATTTTTATTTATTTGATTATGTAACATTGTTTCTGTAAAATTAAAAAAGCCACGGCTGAAAAAAATAATTATAATAGTGATAAACTTTAAAACAATCAGCCATGGCAAGAAAAGTGAATAAAATTACAAAAGATTTTTCAGAAGAAATACAAGATTTAATAGGAGGAACAAAAAATTCTGGATTATTGGGCAAGATAATAGAGATAGGATTACAGAAGATAATGGAGCTAGAGCGGGACGCACATATAGGAGCGGAGAGTTACGAGCGTACTGGGAGTCGTAAGACTTACCGGAATGGATATAAACCCCGGAAATTAAATACGCGGGTTGGCTGTATAACATTACAGATACCACAGACTCGAGACGGGGAGTTTTATCCGAGCATATTAGAACGTTATCAGCGGAGTGAGAAGGCGTTGGTGATAGCGTTAGCTGAAGCATATGTTAATGGAGTATCGACCAGGAAGATGAAAAAGATCACAGAGGAGTTATTAGGTAAGGAATTTTCATCGATGACCATAAGCCGGTATGCAGAGGAGTTAGATGCAGAGCTTAATGCATGGAGGGATAGGCCATTAAAAGAAGAGTATGTATATGTCATAACAGATGCTCGTTATGATAAATGCCGGGTTGGGGCGCAAATAATTGACGTTGCAATTTTCACTGCAATTGGGATAGACTCTCAGGGATATCGTCGTATTCTTT